>OLIS01000097.1_pt1 | contig 61897 bp, 48 predicted proteins | sample 1601351 | NCBI WGS metagenome assembly OLIS01 (sample SAMEA2452122, study PRJEB22498) | human gut metagenome | biome: human feces; feature: human gut; material: feces | place: Australia | collected 2012
CAATGCTCACAAAATCCGTCAAATCCGTCATCTCCGTGGTGCTAAAGCACGTTGCACGAGCGAAAAAAAATCCGTGCAATCGGTGTGATCCGTGAGCCATAGTAATATATTGTTGTCTGGTAAAACGTGCTTCGGAGTTTTACCGGATAGCAATTGTGTGTAATATTTGCCCCCTCCCCGTCAGCCCCCTTATAAATGAGTGTGTGTACTTTTACTGCCATCTTACACTTTTTGCACGTAACAAGTTGATACACAAGTGTTTCAAGAGTGTAAGATGTGTTCAAAACATCTTACACACCCCTGCACACATCTTACACATCACACCCCGCTGCCTCGCAGTCGGCATGCACGTATGTGGTGGGTTATACGCCACAGGGACGTAGAACAATCTATCGGAGCAACAGACTTTTCTGCTCCCCTATGCCGTAATAACCTCCTCCCGTGCTTGTGCCGTGTGGCAGTATGTGTGGTGTGCAGGTTGTGTAAGTTGCGTGTAGGTAACATTAGCAGTATCCTACACTAAGTAAAGCGTTGATATCCAATGAGTTGCAACGTGTTTGTGTAAGATGCAAGATACTCGGTTAGTAAAGTTATTGTAGTATAGAAAAAGCCCCAAATGCAACATTTCTCGTTCTGGTACTTTTATAAATTAGTGCTGCCCGATGAAATGTAACCATGCGAACGGACTTAACCACCAAACGCAAGCAATAAACGCTAACACCAAACGCAAGCAATAAACGCAAGCATCAAACGCTAACACCAAACGCTAACACTAATGGGGGCGACGCGTCTCGCGTCGGGAAAAGATGCAGTTTTTATTTAGTAGAGTTTGTATCTCCCCTTCTCTACCCCGCGAGACGATACTGCTGAAAAATCCCCGACGCGAGACGCGTCGCCCCCATTAGAGGTAGCGTTTGGTGCTTGAGTTCATTCGCATTTTTACGTTTAACCAAACAGCAATAATAAAAAGACAAAGTGCAGACAAAATGCTTTGAAAAGATGTGGTGTGCTGTATGCACTCCCATCTTCCATTGCATTTTGTCTGCACTCGTTTACACCGTGCCGTTGGTAACGGCTATACAAATAACCGCCGCATCAAAAGTGTACAACCAATTCGGCCACCACCTTGTCACGCTCTGAGGTCTTTGCCAACGAGATGTCATCATAGAAATACTTCTCGTAGTTCAGTCTGATGTCGGCATTCATCTTTTTGGCCATGCTCAAGGTGATGCCGCCTGTCACGCGGTGACGGTGCGCATCAGTCAGTTTGAGTTTACCCTCATCAGTCAGTGTGCCGTCTGAGTGATTGTCCATCATGTCGTAGCGACAGAGGAAACTCATCTTGCGGAACACCTTTGGCAACGGCTGGTCGTAGCACACAAAGGCATCGAAAGCGTTCACATCGTTAAACGCCTTATGCTCGTAATGCTTGCGCAGATATTCAGCCTCGAGCATGAAACGCCCGCTTTGCAGCGTGGCGCCGCCATCGTACAAATACGTTTTGATGCCGTTGGGCGATATCTTTTGCACCGAAGCTTGCAGCGTCAGACCGAACGGCAAGGTATACTGCGCCTTGGCCGAGAAGTTGAACTCCTTTGTCCAATAATTCTTTTGGTTGGTCAGCCCCGAACCGTTAAAGGCTCCAGCCTCAACAACCAATGGCACATTAGGCAACGTGTAACCCACATATATGCCCACATCGCGCACATTGCCCACCTGTTTGGCTATAAAAGAGCGGTTGGCAAAATACTGTTTGTGCGGCGAGCGGTGCGCATCAATGCTGAAGGGCACACGCATCTGTCCGATGCGCAGGTCGAGCCCCTGGCAAGGCAACACGCCGGCATAAGCATCGAGCATCTTGATTTGTCCCTCGTCAGAGAGGTCAATCTCGGCCTTGTAGTCAACCATTGGAGTAATGAAACCGTCCAGGGCCACACGTGCGGTGCGCACCTCAAAGCGGCTTTCCTTCTCGTTGGTTTGATATTCCACCTTGCCGCGTATTGTTCCGCTCACGTGCGGCAGCCACGATTTGCAGCCCACTTTGGTTGAGTCGGTTTGAGCCGCCATGCCCACTGTCATGACACAGGCTGCGGCCAGGAGTTGTAAGCGTTTCATATACGTTATGCCTTGATATTTGTCATTTCGCGATAAGCCTTGCCACTCTCAATCATTTGTCTGAGCTCAACCACGAGTTGCTGCATCTCCTGTCCAAAGTGCAACATGAGCGTGAGCGAGTTGAGGTTGCAGCCTTCAGCCTGCATGGCCACACCCACATATTCGTTGTAGGTACAAGCCTCAGCCTCGAGTTTCTGACACTGCGGCACAAGGGCATCGTTGTCGCTGCCGCGCTGGTTGCGCAGATTGTCGGCCACTACGAGCATCAAGTTGGTCACCTCGTTGCGCAGTTTGCAAAAGCGCTCTGCCATGGTAGCGTCAACCGGACTGAAGTTGTTGTCAACATGCTCGTGGGCGGGTTCGGCTATACGTATTATGCCATAGAGCATCTGGCGCAGCGAGTTGTGAATGAGGTGGAAATTGGTGCTCAGGCGCACAGCCGACACAGGCGGCTCCACACGACGCAAGCAGATGGTTTCGCGACGGCGCAGACTCTTCAGTTCGCGCTTGATCTTGACCAGGTTGCGCAATGCTGTGCGCATGGGGCGCAACTGCTCGGCAAAGAGTCCGTCGGTTGATGTGGTGAGTGCCTCGGCATACTTGTGCAGCATGTCGGCAGTGCTCATGCCAATGTGGCGCGAGAGCATAGGCACAATGGTTGAATGGTCGGTGGTGCTGATCATTTGCTGGAAGAGCACATCGCCCTCGGTCACCTCCTTTTGCTTGCGGGCAAAACGTTGCTGGCTGTGAATGATGCTGTAAATGCCGGCTGCCACAATAATGACTACTGCCACCACACCACCAAAGTTCATGGCCATGGCCACAAGGAAACAAGCGGTGAATGCCACGCCTGCGGTGATGAACCAACCGCCAATAACGGTGAGCACACCTGTAATGCGGAATACGGCTGTTTCGCGTCCCCAAGCACGGTCGGCCAATGACGAACCCATGGCTACCATGAAGGTGACAAACGTGGTTGAAAGAGGCAACTTGAGCGAGGTGCCAAGTGCTATGAGCAACGACGACACAACGAGGTTGACCGAAGCACGGCACATGTCGTATGCTGCCTGATTGTCAACGGCCTCGGCGGGCACCTGGAAACGGCGGTCAATGTAGCGTGCCACACTGGGCGGGGTTACGTTGGCCACGGCATTGCCTATGGAGTTACCCCAACGCACCAGACTGCGGGCCACCTTTGACGAGCCAAACATTTCGTCGCCCTCGTTTTTGCGCGAGAGTCCTACCTCGGTCTCTGTCACCTTGCGTGCCTTCTTTGAGGTGGCAAGGGCAAACACCATGATGGCGCCGGCAGCTGCCAGGAAGTAAACGGGGGTGTGGGCCGAACTGCCGAGCGATGTCATCATAAACGATTCGGGCGAGGCACCAGCGGCATTGGCCGAGAAGTCGGCATAGGAACTAAAACCTGCCAAGGGCACACCAATAAAGTTTACAAGGTCGTTACCTGCAAAGGCTGTGGCCAGGGCGAATGTGCCAATCAGCACAATGACGCGGAACACATTGACCTTGAACACATGCAATATCTGCATCACGATGGTGGCAATTACAAACGTCACACCCAATATGATCAAGATGTGTTCGTTGAGGAAAGCCTTTACATCGGCATTCATAAAGGAGAGGTCTTTCAAACCCTTGAACAGCATGAAATAGAGTATGGCTGTGATAGCTATGCCACCGAAAATGCCAATTTTGAAACGCAGGTTCTTGGTAATACTGAAGCTGAATATGATACGCGTGATATACTGAATGAGCGAACCGAACACAAAGGCTATTGGCACACTCAGAAATATACCCAATATCACCTCGAGTGCCTTAGATGTGTTGAGGTAATCGCCCATGAGCAGTGTGCCATCGCCACCAGCCATTTTGAGCATGGTAAAGGCAAAGGCTGCACCCAACAGTTCGAACACCATCGACACGGTGGTGGAGGTGGGCATACCAAATGAGTTGAAGATGTCGAGCAACACAATGTCGGTTACCATCACCGCCAGGTAGATGTACATCACGTCCTCAAAACTGAAGTACTGCGGTGTAAAGATGCCATGACGCGCAATGTCCATCATGCCATTGCTAAGCACGCAACCGCAGAACACGCCCGTGCCGGCAATAAATACCAGCGAGCGGAACTTGGCTGCCCTCGACCCTATGGCCGAATTCAAAAAGTTCACCGCATCATTGCTCACACCTACCCAAAGGTCGAACGCGGCAAGAATGAAAAGGAATATGACCATTCCCAAATACATCCATTCCATACAGATTTGTTGTTTTGTGAATTAAATAGTTATTTGTTTACGGGTGCAAAAGTACGGGCACGATGTTGGGAGGTTGTGACAATGTGGTTAAGAAAGTGTGAAGGCGCTGATTGCGTAACAGGGGGTGACGCATCTTCACACAATTTTAACAGCGCCTTGCACACATAGTACAGATAAAAGGCGTAATATTGCAGCACCATTTGCCAGTTGGCTGATTTAAGGGTTGACAGAATAGCAACTAAACAAGTTTGCAAAGGCGGGCTGAATCATCGTGCAAGGCGAATGCAATCAAGCTTGCTTGATTAAGTTGCCCAAAAAACGCTGTAAAAAACGCAAGCACTAATGGGGGCGACGCGTCCCGCGTCGGAATAGAGAAAGGAAGGGAAATACGAACCTCTACTAAATAATAGCTGCATCTTTTCCCGAAGCGAGACGCGTCGCCCCAATTAGAGGTAGCGTTTTGTGCTTGAGTCCGTTCACATGTTTACTTTTCACCGAATAGCAACAACAACGAATAACCTCAATTATATTATATATATTATGACCTACAAGATTTTAGTAGTAGACGACGAACCTGATTTGCGCGAAATTCTGCAATGCAACCTTGAGAATGCCGGTTACGAAGTTGATACGGCTGAATCGGCCGAAGAAGCGTTGCACATACTGTCGCCCGAGCACAACCTGATATTGCTCGATGTCATGTTGGGGGGTATGTCGGGCTACCGCATGGCCAACAAACTGCGCAACGAACTGAAGCTTAAAACGCCTATCATTTTCCTTACAGCGAAAGATACGGAGAACGATTTGCTGACGGGCTTCTCGGCCGGTGCCGACGACTACATATCAAAGCCCTTTTCGTTGCACGAGGTATTGGCGCGCATCAAGGCTGTGCTGCGACGCACCAAGACCGAACCCGAGCGCACCGAACTGCATGTGGGCAGCATGACTATCGATTTTGTAAAGAAACTGGTCAAGACCAATGGCGAGGACATCAAACTGTCGCCCAAGGAGTTTGGCATACTCAGCATGCTGGCCAAGCAACCGGGCCGTGTGTTCTCGCGCGAGGAAATACTGGCCGAGGTGTGGCATGGCGACAGCTATGTGCTCGACCGCACCATCGATGTGCACATTGCCCGCGTGCGACGCAAACTGGGCGAGGACGCTTGCCACCTGACTAACCGACAGGGGTACGGCTATTGCTTTGAAGAATAAGTGGGTTAGAGGGTTAGTGGGTTAAAAGATTGCCTTTGCATTCTAAGTATCCTTACTCACGAACTTATTAACTCAACTTTTGGATTTGGACGGAAACGGCCTGAAAGGCCAAAAGCACCAAGCCCAGGGCAAGCGAAGCGGCACCCTGGGTATCGCGTGTCGGAACAGTCGCGCCCTGAAAGGGCAAAAGCTTTAAGACATGGCGCAGGTATTGAAAGATATACATACGATGTTCCACTTTAAGACCGCTAATTCAGCTATCAAGTAAGAATAACAAAATAAAGGCTTAAAGCTTTTGCCCTTACAGGGCGCAACCGCTCCAACACGCGATACCCAGGGTGTCGCTTCGCTTGCCCTGGGCTAGGTGTTCCATTGGGCTTTCAGCCCGCACTTATTAAATCCGAAAGTTGAGTTAACTCAACTTTCGATCCGCCCCCCTAACCTACTAACCCACTAACCCCCTAACCCTTAACCCCTTAACCCTCTAACCCTGTACCCCCTAACCCCCTAACCCTCTACCACCCTCTAAATGACTTACAAAACCAAACTGCTGTTAAACTTTACACTGCTGTTTGCCGTATTTACGGCATTGCTGGTAGTGTTTCAGTACAACCGCGAAAAGCAATACAAGCGCGATTTGCTCGACTCACGCTTGCGGAGCTATGCCGACATGGTGGGCGAAACGGTTGACCAAAACAAAAATAGTGGTGACACGGTGCGCTACACCGACATGCTGCGTGTGATGCCTGCCGACCTGCGACTGACCGTTATCAGCCGCATGGGACGTGTGAAATTTGAATCGACACACCACAGCATTAACGAAATGAACAACCACCTGACAAGGCCCGAGGTGCAGGCCGCACTGAAGAATGAGGAGGGTAGCGATATACGTCTGTCTGAGACCGACCACCGCGAATACTTTTACTATGCCAAGGCCTTCAATGGTTACATTGTGCGTGTGGCAATGCCCTACGATGCCACAGTGCAGACTTTCATGAAGGCGGACAATGTGTTTTTGTGGTTTGTGCTGATGCTGTTTCCCATAGCATTGGTGTTGCTCATCTATATTTCGGACCGTTTTGGACAGGCTGTGTCGGGACTGCGCAACTTTATGCTGTCGGCCGACCGCGGACTGGTGGACTACGACCATATTACTTTCCCCCACTCCGAACTGGGCGACATTGGCCGCGGCATCATGCGCAAATACAAGCAGCTTGAGGAGTCGAAACAACAAATTGACCTTGAACGTGAACGACTCAAGCGCCACTTTCATTACTACGACGAGGGCATTGCCATATTCAGCCCCACACGCACACGCATCTACTGTAATCCGCGCTTTATGCAGTATGTCAATGTGCTGCTCGACCACCCCACCCCCGACATCAACACCATTTGGCAAGCCGACGCCTTTAAGCCCGCACTTGAGTTTTTACAACTCAACAGCGGACAATCTGCCTCTGCCGACGAGACGCCCGTGTTCAAGTTCAACACCAAGGGGGGTGGTAACACATTTGCCGTGCAAGTGCTCATCTATGGCGACGGGAGTTTTGAACTGTCGCTGGCTGACGTGACTCGCGCTGAAAAGAGCCGCAAGCTCAAACAGCAGATGAGCAACAATATCACGCACGAACTGCGCACGCCGGTGAGCAGCATCAGGGGCTACATCGAAACCATACTCGACTGCGACAGTCTTTCTGATGAACGCAAGCACTACTTCCTTGAAAAGGCGCAAGCGCAAGTAGTGCGATTGAGCGACCTCATACGCGATGTGGCACTCATTACAAAAACCGAGGAGGCTGCCGACCTCATGCCGCGCGAACAGGTGGACATGGCACGCGTGGTGGCCGATGCGCAGGAGGACCTGCACGAGATGTTTGACCGCACTGGCATGAAACTGCACGTGTCGCTACCCGAACACCTGACCATCAACGGCAATTACTCGCTGGTTTATTCCATCTTCCGCAACCTCATGGAGAACAGTTTGCGCTATGCCGGCAACGGCAAGGACATTTGCATATCATGCTACAATCTGTCGACGGAGTTTGCCTACTTCTCTGTGAGCGACACGGGACAGGGGGTGCCCGAAGAACATCTGCCGCGCTTGTTTGAACGTTTTTACCGCGTGACCGAAGGTCGCACACGCGACAATGGCGGCACGGGCCTCGGCCTGTCTATTGTACGCAATGCGGTGCTGTTTCACCACGGCGACATATCCGTACGCAACCGCAAAGGAGGCGGACTGGAATTTTTGTTCACATTGCACAGATAGGCTGTAGATGTACCTAAATGAACACGCGCTAACGGGAAAGTTTTTAATTCAACTTTCGGATTTAGGTTCGCACGGCCTGAAAGACGCTGCGAAAAGACGCAAGCACTAATGGGGGCGACGCGTCCCGCGTCGGGATAGAGATAGGAGTTACATACGAACGCTGCTACTGCTAATAACTTAAGTTTCGGATTTAACAAGGGCGGGCTGAAGGCCCAATGGAGCACATAGCCCAGGGCAAGCGAAGCGTCACCCTGGGTATCGCGTGTTGGAGCGGTCGCGCCCTGTAAGGGCAAAAGCTTTAAGCTATGGCGCAGTTCTTGAACATAATATACATGCGATATTCCACTTTAAGACTGCGAATTTAGCTATCAAGTAAGAATACAACATAAAGGGTTAAAGCTTTTGCCCTTACAGGGCGCGACTGCTCCAACACACGATACCCAGGGTGTCGCTTCGCTTGCCCTGGGCTATGTGCTCCATTGGGCTTTCAGCCCGCCCTTGCTAAATCCGAAACTTGAGTAATAATAGCTGTATATTTTCCCGACGCGAGACGCGTCGCCCCCATTAGAGCTAGCGTTTGGTGATAGCGTTGGGTGATAGCGTTGGGTGATAGCGTTGGGTGATAGCGTTGGGTGATAGCGTTGGGCGCTTGAGTCCGTTCGCATGGTTACGCTAAAGAACCCGAGACGGAAAAGTCGCACTTGGGGCCTTTCCCATACTACAAAAACTTTACTTACCGAGTATCTTGCATCTTACACTAACACATCATAACTTATTGATTATCAACACTTTATTTAGTGTAAGATGCTACAAATTCCACCTACACGCATCCTACACACCCCACACACTGCCACACGGCACAAGCACGGGAGATTGATACCACGACATAGGGGAGCAGAAAAGTCTGTTGCTCCGACTGATTTTTCTACGTCCCTGTGGCATAAAATCCACCGCATACGACAAAACCGACTGCACAGCAGCGAGGTGAGGTGTGTAAGATGTATGCAGGGGAGTGTAAGATACTTTGGAATCATCTTACACTCTTGAAACCTCTGTATATCAACTTGTTACGCACAAAAAGTGTAAGATGGCAGTAAAAGCACACACATTCATTTATAAGTAGGTTGACGGGGAGGGGGCAAATATTTGTGTACAAATTGTACACTTTTTTTGTGGGGTACAGTGCCTTGATGTTACCTTTGCAGCACTTTGCTTTAGTACTAAACCAAATTGTAGTAAATACCATGAAACGAATGCTTAACAGAATGCTGCGCTATGCCGATGCCATTGTGAAACGTGGCGTTGACAAACTGATAGACGCTATCGGACATAGCGCGGAACCACAAACTAAAAACGCTGAAACACCCCAGCCGCAAAAACGCATGGGCAACGACACGGACTGCGCACCGCAAACAACTGACCACACCACGAACTGCGGTTTGACGGCACAAGCCAGCACCCTGATGGACGAACTGTGCGACATGCGCTACAATGTGCTTGACCGCACGCCCGAGGTGCAACGGCGCGACCAAGCGGACAAAGGAGAAGTTCACTGCCGTGGCTCTGGGGCGTGAACTGGTGCAGCTGCAAGGCTACATTATTCAAGTTTCGGATTTGGACGGGAACGGTCTGAATCAACGTGCAAGGCGAATGCAATCAAGCTTGCTTGAATTGCTGAGCCGCAGCCGATGATATCAATAAAAGGCCAAAAGCACCAAACGCTACCACCAAACGCTACCTCTAATGGGGGCGACGCGTCTCGCGTCGGGAAAATATGCAGCTATTATTAGCAGTAGTAGCGTTCGTATTTAACTCCTATCTCTATCCCGACGCGGGACGCGTCGCCCCCATTAGTGCTTGCGTTTGGTGCTTGAGTCAGTTCGCATGTTTACTTTTCACCGAACAGCCATAACAACGAACAGAATTTCCTAAAACGGTCTTGCTTTTGATGCCGATTTTGAACACCCTGCTTGTAAGGGCAAAAGCATCAAATGAGCGTTTTGGCGTTTTACCATACAGTTCCCTTTGCCAGAATGGCAAACAAGTTGAGATAATAACAAAAGAGCATTTGAACTTTGTTATATAGAAGCAATAATTGTGTGACTTGCACAAAAGTAAACAGGACATTCGTTCCACCCACCTTCGCGCAAGCCTTTTTACTATTTCTTTTTCTTCGGCTGAATATTGAGCTTGTATATCACGTGTGCCATGAAGTACGAAGGCAGAACGTTTGAGTAGCTTTCTATGCGGCCCTGGGCATTGACGGTGCGCGTCACCTTTGACAGGTTATGCAGAATGTCGAAGCCGTCAACGGCAAAGGTGAGATTGCCGTTCAGCACACTGCGCTCCAGACGCATGTTCCACACCACATCGTCGCTATTGAGGCTTGGGTCGTCGTAGCCACGGCGGCTGAATATGGTGAAGTCTGTGCTCAAACCGATACCACCCGGTATGGGTATGCGAGCCGTGATACCGTAATTGTAATCCCACGCATTGATGGTGTTGAAGTCGGCACGGTTGCCTGCTAAATGGCTGTAGCTGACACGCGCTTTGGCACCGATATTCCAGCCATTCTTGCTATAATCGAGCGAGAGTTGCTCGTGCAGGTAAAGGTTCTTGAACACACTGAGTGCATTGTCTGTGGCACCATCTACGTTTGCCATGTCTACACTGTGGTTAAAGTTATAAGAAGTGTTTGTAGAGAATGCCACATTCTTTTTCTTTCCCCATTGGCGAGTTAGCCACAATGAACCATCTGTGCTCCAGTTGCCATTCACATTGACTGGGCGCGCTTTATATCCACCAGTTTCTGGCATGTATGTACGTTCTGTGGCAATGGCATTGCGCGTACGCTGGTATGAGAACTCTACATTATAGAGTGTTTGATAGTGTTGATAGTCCATACCCATAGACGACAACTTTAGTCTGTGCGTAGTGCTTGCATGCAACCCATTATTGCCATACTGCACATAGAGGGGATTAGCATCATTCACCAAGTCGATGTCATACTGCAAACCCGGCAGTTGCCGTGACATATTATAGTCTAAGGACAAAAAATAATACGTTTTATTCTTGCCAGGAATTGACTTTTGGAAAGACGCACTTGGCATAAATAGCGGACGCGTGCGGTTCAGGTCAAAATGCCGTTCACTACGGTTATACAGCAGATGGTCAAGTTCAAAACGCAAGGGCAAAGAGAGCAGAAACCTTGTCATTGGCTTGTTGGGAATCTGGTACCTGATATCGAGTGCAACCTGATGTGTGCGGTGCCACTTTTGTGAATGCTCACTATTCTGTATATCAAGGGCCTGTTCCATTTCGGTGTTTGACGAGGGCAATGCCCCAAGCTCGTGCGCGGTACCCTCTGCCCAATCTGGCAAGCGATCAAGGCGGAACAAATCGTAGCGGCCGCTACGGTAATCCTGTGCATACTGATATGAAATGCCTGGCTCAAACTCCTTGATGTGGAATGTGTAGCCTAACTTGGCGTTATAGTTGTAGTGCCTTGACGGATAATTGGTGTAGCGGTTGCGGTAATCAGTTTCACCCGTTTTGAAATAGCGCAAGTCATAGTTGTCGAAACGGTTAAAACTGTGCTTATCGTACTGTGCAAATATACTGAAGTCAAAAGAGTCGTTTATGCCCTTGCTACGGAAAGGCACCCACATCAAGCTATATGGCGCGCTTATGCTCCAGTTTTCGCCATAACTACGCGCCATTTGACTGCGACGATAACGTGCTATCTGCTGCAAGGCATTCGTGCCAGGGGTGAACAACGAATCGAGCGCACCCGCACTGACTAAACTGAAAGGGTCCTGCTCAAATTCTCCCGCCATGCTGGAAGTCTGGTATTTGTTCTTGTCGTAATCAAAGTTTACATTACCATTATGGAAAGCAGCTCCCTTTAACAAAGAGAAGGTGTGTGCTGTTTTGAAATCAATGGAGTGGCTGCGTGAGTTGTCATTGCTCTGTGAGAAAGCACTGCCAGAGGACAAAAAACTCTCGCTGTTTGTACTTGTGACTGTATGGTTGTCGGTGTGCGACACATTAAAATTGCTATTCCATTTGAAATTGCCCTGACGGTCTTCATAATTATATTCACCGCCAGCAGTACGACTTGTCTGCAAGCCATTCGGCAGGTACGAAGGCGTCCAATCGCCCTTTGAGCCAGCACGCCGCGTGTCATTCGTGTTATTGATATTGCCAAAGAAGGCCAAGCGCGAGCAATCAGTAAAGCGCAGGGCAAACACGCGCCCCAAATACTTATTTTCAGTACCATAAGCAGCCTCAGCATTGGCAATCCAACCTACTGAATACTCTTTTTTCAAGTTCACGTCCATCACCAAAGGGCGCTCCCATTCTTTCCGCCCTGTCAACTTTTCGTAATCTGTCTGTTGTTCATACACCTTGACCTTATTCACCATATAAGCAGGCAAGTTTTCGAGGGCTATTTTAGGGTCACCCCTAAAAAAGTCCTTGCCATTAACTAACAGACTACTGATACGCTTGCCATTGACCGTTATTACACCGTCCTCATTAAGCTGCGCTCCAGGCAGTTGCTCAATGAGTGCATCGAGCATCGAGCCTTGCGAGAGTTGAAAAGCATCTGCATTGTACACGATGGTATCCCCCTTCATCACCATCTTGATTTTGGTAGCTGTCACCACAGCCTCGCCAAGCGTCTTTTCTTTTTGACGCATGGGAAGCTTGCGCATCAATATTTTCTCTGGTGGATAATAAAAATCGCCACTTCGTTTGGGCAGACGCAAACTTAAAGCATAATATGTAGTAACATAATCTTTATGCGTTAGTCTGAGGATATATTTATTGTTATTCGGCAATTTACCTGCCACTAACGAGGCTTCTATTTTGCCATTAGAATCGCTATAGGTCCATTGCCCCTTGCATAGAAATGTAGAGTCTGTTGACAATATATCGACCTCGCCATCTTTTATATAATCACCAGTAAACGCGTCTGCCACCTTACACAGGAAATTTATTGAGTCCGTTTTTTCAGCATTTGCTGTCGCGCAACATATCAAGAAGCATAATAAGAGTAAATGTCTTTGCATACTTTAATTACGATTTTACATGCTTGCAGTACTACGAAAATAGCACTGCAACCATGGCTTAATGATTTTAGAATGGTTCTAAAAATTCTGTTCTTAGAGTTCTACTTTCTGAAATAGGGATTATTAGAACCACCCTTAATTGTAAATAATTGTGTGACTGGCACAAAAGTAAGCAGAACATTCATTCCACCCACCTTCGCGCAAGCCTTTTTTACTATTTCTTTTTCTTGGGCTGAATATTGAGCTTGTATATCACGTGCGCCATGAAGTACGACGGCAGCACGTTTGAATAGCTTTCTATGCGGCCTTGGGCATTGACGGTGCGCGTCACCTTTGACAGGTTATGCAGAATGTCGAAGCCATCAACGGCAAAGGTGAGATTGCCGTTCAGCACACTGCGCTCCAGACGCATGTTCCACACCACATCGTCGCTATTGAGGCTTGGGTCGTCGTAGCCACGGCGGCTGAATATGGTGAAGTCTGTGCTCAAACCGATACCACCCGGTATGGGTATGCGGGCTGTGATGCCGTAATTGTAGTCCCACGCATTGATGGTATTGAAGTCGGCACGGTTGCCTGCTAAATGGCTGTAGCTGGCACGCGCTTTGGCACCGACATTCCAGCCATTCTTGCTATAATCGAGCGACAGTTGCTCGTGCAGATAGAGGTTCTTAATAGTGCTGAGGGCATTATTTACAGAACCTGCAATGTTTGCCATATCCACACTGTGGCTAAATGTGTAAGAGGTGCTGTTGCTCAGCGTAAAGAGTTTCTTTTTACCAAGATTGTGCGTGATATTGAACTTGCCATCGGTTGCCCAATTTCCGTTAACATTTACAGGGCGCACGATATAACCACCAGTTGTGGGCACAAAGGTGCGTTCTGTAGCCAACGCGTTGTGCGTGCGGTTATATGAGAAGTTGAACCTGTAAGTCCTCTTTTGCCGCACATATATCTCGAACATTACATTGTGCATGGCTGTAGTCTTCAGGCCCGAATTACCATTCTGTATATAGAGCGGGTTGCTATCGTCTACCACATCGAGGGTTTTAACAAGATCGGGCTGGCGACGTGTGAAGTTGTAGTTCAGTTTCAAACTGACAAATTCCCACGCACCTTCTTTACGAAATACTTGTTGCATTACACAATTGGCCATGAAGAGAGGCTTGGTGCGATGCAAATCAAAATGTCGTCCACTGCGATTGTATAGCAAGTGGTCCAGTTCAATATTGACAGGAAACGTAACAGTCACCTCGGTATTATTAGCGGCCTTATTACGATAACGTACTTCAAATTTCATTTGGTGCAAACGTTTCCACGATGACGAATATACACTATTCTGCAAGTCAAGCACGTCCTGCAACTCTGAAGAGGCAGAAGGCAGGGTGCCAAGCGTAGCGTTGCTGTTCTGGCTCCAGTTGTCCAACTTGTCAAGACGATACAGCTCATCACGTCCACTGCGATAATCTTGCGAATACCCGTACATTATGCTGGGCTGGAAATCGCCAAACACTGTGAGGTAGGTTAAATCTGCGCTGTAGTTATAGTGTCTCTCTGTTTTAGGCTGATAGCGGTTTCTGTACTCATCATTTGACGTGCCATTGAGGTACTGCAAATTATACGTATTAAAAGCATCATGTGTGTATTTGTCATAACTACCTACAACGTTTAACGAGAAGAAATCGTATATGCCTTTTTCTTTGAAAGGGAATAGCCACAAATTGTAAGGTGCTGTTACACTCCAATATTTCCCATTGAGCATACTTTGTTCACGGCGGCGATATTGTGCTATTTCTTTGATTTTATTGTTACCTGGCATAAACAATGAATCGAGCGCACCGGCTTGTATCAATGCATAAGGGTCGCTATTGAACCCACCATATAGTTTCAAGGAGTTAGCACTATTTTTATAGCCAGAAAAGTTTACGCCACCTTTATGACGCCCAGCTTTGTTTACCACAAATTCATGGTTCGTCGACATCGTAGTAAAGTCATGGTCACCATTTTGCTTGCTCTGAGAGTAGAAGTTATTTGACGGCAAGAAGTTCTCGCTGTTCGTAAAAGTAGACGTATTGTTATCTACATCACTCACAGTGAGGTTACTGGTCCATTGTAAAGTCTTTTGACGGTTTTCGTAATAGTACTCTGCCCCACCGGTACGACTCGTTTGCACCCCTTCAGGCAAGCTGCTTGGTGTCCAATCGCCCTTTGAACCTGCACGACGTGTGTCGTTGGTATTGTTGATGTTGCCATACATGGCAATACGCGAACAGTCGGTAAAGCGCAAAGCAAACAGACGGCCTAAATATTTATCTTTTGTGCCATAGGCTGCCTCGGCATTAGCTATCCAACCTATGCTATATTGCTTTTTAAGATTTACGTCCATCACCAAGGGGCGTTCCCGCTCTTTTATGCCTGAGAATTTCTCAAAATCGGTTTCCTTCTCATACACTTTTACCTTGTTCACCATATAGGCTGGCAAATTTTCAAGTGCCACTTTGGGGTCACCGCGAAAAAAGTCTTTACCATTAACCAGCAAACTGCTGACCTGTTTTCCATTAACCGTAATTACGCCGTTATCTTTTAATTCTGCACCTGGCAACTGCTCTATGAGTGCATCGAGCATTGATCCTTTTGACAATTGGAAAGCATCTGCATTGTATACAATGGTGTCTCCCTTCATCACCATCTTGATTTTTGTGGCTGTTACCACTGCCTCGCCCAGTTGCTTATCTTTCATTGCATCTGGACGCTTGCGCATCTTGATTTTATCTTTCAATAGAACATAACCATCAGCTCCAGCACGTTTCGACCTTTCTATGACTATTTGCTGATATGTTGTAAAATAATTATTCTGTGTTAAACGCAGCAGATAACGTCCATTACTCGGAACCCGTAAATTCAGCCAAGTTTCAGTACGTACGCCATTATCTTCAGAATAACTCCATTGTCCCTCTGCTATAAATGTTGAATCTAAAGCCAGTACCTCAACCTTGCCATTTTCTATCACTTTGCCTGTAAAGGCGTCTGCCACCGGTACTAACACGTTTATAGAATCATTCTTTTGTGCGTATAGATTCATACACAACACACTCATTACACCTATAAATATCTTACGCATAATATCATCAAGTAAATTAAAAGATAATGATTAGTACCCCTTAAGGGGGGGGTATATAAAATCGGAAATAATATCACTATTGGCTGACTTTGTAGGAGCCTTTGTAAAATCTATATACATCGTTTAAGTTTCATACTATGTCGTTTTAAGATTTGATGTTGCAAAATTACGCAGTTTCAAGCTGTATAACAAAAAAAGCAGGTATACTTCACGGGTATACCTATTTCTAATAAACTCATTGATTATCAATATATTTATATCTTTAGCAAGGTATACCGATGGTATACATTTGCATTACAACGACGTCACGTATTCACGAACTGACATTTTGGAATCCGTTATATTCAATTTTGCTTTATACTTGAGCAGGCGTTGCTTAACAGAGCCTTCGTTGATGCAATATATTTGGGCAAGCGTCTTTGTAGAGAACCCGATACGCACAAGCATCAGGAAACGCAAGTCGTTAATTCCTAAATCGGCATGCAGACGTCGGATTTTTGACACAAAGCCATCATCAGCGTTTTCGAGATAATTGCTTATAGCCTCCCAGCCATTTTCATCTATCTCAATATGTGCACCTAACCCGTTGGCACTCTGCGTTATCATCGTTACAACGTCTATATTATTGGTAATATACTTTTTCAACAGGTCTATCCTCTCACGTTGTTGCTGCATCTCAACCTTATGGAGCAAGGATTCTTTCTCTGCTAATTGTTGCTGTAAAGCCAATTCTTTGTTCTTATTGTCGAGTTCAATGGCCTGCATTTTCTTCATGTGTGCACGCTTATACCGCCACATACATACCAACAACACAATAATCACCGCCAAGACCACAATAGACGCCACATATATTAGCATACGTTTGTCGGCATCACGCTTTTCAGATGATTTCTGCATCAGCTCTGAATAATACTTATTCCTTTCATCTAATGAATTGCGAAACAGCACCTCTAATGTGTTTGTGGCCGAATCTGTATAGGCTAATATGGCCTGCTCATCATGCTTGCGGACTGCTGCAACCTGGCAAATGGAATATGCCTCGTAAGCATCTGCCAGATCTTTACCCTGCATCACAGGGCGTAATAATTGCACACACTTTTCGTATTCGCCTAACAAGCTATAACTCTCGGCAAGTACTATACGGTCACGAACCTCTCGTCTCAACTGCCACAACTTTTCTGCCCATTTTACGGCCTCTTTGCCATTTTCGCTCCAGGTCTCAATAATCGCCATCAACATGTAGCCGTCTGCCAACATCGCTGTGTCACCATACGCCTCAGCTAATTTTAGCGACTCGTTCATCTCTGCCCTTGCCTTGTCGTAATGACTCGTCTGTGCATAGTACAGCACCCGGGCATTGGCAAAGGCCAATTTATTGTACACTATGGCATGAGAATAGGAATTGTAAATGGCAATACTCTTGTTGAGATAAGCCAACGAGCGTTTTGGATGGGTGTAACGCTCTGATTCAGAAAGCACACGCAAAGCGTTGCACCAATAATTGGTATCACGCAAAGCGACAGAAGCCTTTATCGACTTTTTCAAACAATAAATGGCTTTGGCGTCGCTGTCGCTTCTATGGTAGAAGTTTCCCATATAATACATACAGCGACCATACAGGCTGTCGTTTGGCAATTTGCTATAATAGTTATATGCAATGCGCAACAGGCTGTCATCGTCCACTTCAATGCTCTTTTTGCCCAAAGCCATTGTATAGGCTAAAGCATATAATGGTTGCTCAGCATCTGACACCTTTTGCTGTCTGACACTGTCAAGTATATTCAATGCACGGTCTGGAAAGCTGTCGGCCAGACTCATGGATTGCTTGATAGCTGCCACATGGCTGCGCCGACACGAAGCCAACACGAGCAATAAGGCAAATAATAACGCTATCCTATTTATATATGCCATTGATAAGTAGGTGTTCAAAATTATTTTATACAATCAGTAGGTGTCATTTTCACATTGAAAGCACATTCTCGAGGCACATCTGTCCCCTTCGGCCTCGGTCACATAGCCCGCTATGCTCCCTTACCCGAAGGAAACATCTGCACCCCGATAATGCACTTTCAATGTAAAAATAATTTTGAACACCTACTTACACTTATTTCCTGAAGAAACTAAAGTTTACGCTGCCATAAGCACGGTGTTCTACAAAGTCGGGGCGATTGCTGAAGTCGTAGTTTTTGCCATGCTCAAGCACGAACAAACCTCCCTCTTTCAGCAGAGCCGACTGCATGACGCGGTCGGGCAATTCGCCGAGTTCGGGCAGTGCATAAGGCGGGTCGGCAAACACCAAGTCGAACGACTCGCCACAACGTTCAATAAAGCGCAAGGCGTCGCCACACATGGGGGTCCACGCCTCATCGCCCAAAGCACGCTGACACTGCTGTATGAAAGCAAAGTGGCGGCGGTCCTTTTCGATGGTCATCACACGCCGGCAGCCGCGCGACAGCAACTCAAGCGATATGCTGCCCGTACCACCAAAGAGGTCGAGCGCGGTGGTATCTTCAAAGTCTACGTATGCACGCAACACATTGAACAGGTTTTCTTTAGCAAAATCGGTTGTAGGACGGGCCTTGAACGTGCGTGGCACTTCAAAATGGCGTCCTTTGTATATTCCTGTTATAATTCGCATATTCTTTAATAGAAGCATTGGCGGAATTGGCAAACAAGTTGACTTGTTAACTCAGAATTCCGCCAACGCGTGTTAATGGGTAAATATAAGTAGGTGTTCAAAATTATTTTATACAATCAGCAGGTGTCATTTTCACATTGAAAGCACATTCTCGAGACGCATCTGTCCCCTTCGGCCTCGGTCACATAGCCCGCTATGACCCCCTTCGGTTCCCCCGTTATCGGGGGACAGAAACCCTCACCCGAAGGGAACATCTGCGCCCCGATAATGCACTTTCAATGTAAAATAATTTTGAACACCTACTTAGCTATTTAAGCAGTGCACACATCAAGTCGTACGGCACCCCCTCGGTGGTTGATACCACATTGCGGTTGAACTCTGCCGAGGGATTGACGGGATACACGCGGGGGGCATATTTCTGCAACTCGTCTATCACAGGGTCACGCAGCAAGGGCGCGCCTGCCACAAACAGGGGTGTTTCGGCCACATCGAGTGCCAAATGGCGCACCAAATTAAACACATAATAGTCTACATCGGTTAGTGTGCGCACCATGTAGGTATTGAGCATTACAAGGCGGCTGTCCTCGAGCACCAGCACGTCAATCACCCCATCGTGGGTATAAACGAACAGACGCTTGCCATGCGTGGTGTCGATGCCCTTCTGTGCAAAATGCTGCACCAAGGGGGTCAAGGCTGCGGTATAGCGCACCTCGCCAAAAGCCTCCTCGAGGGTGCGGCATGTCACCTCTGGCAGGGCAAAAAGGAATACGGCGTTCGAGGCTGGCACCGTGTCGTAAAACACACGTTGCTTGTCGCCAGGCGTGAAACAAAAGTTGTAGGTTGTCTCAACGTCCTCCTCCTGAAACTCGGCCAGTGGCACGGGGGTGACGGTGGCATTAACATACACCTCAACCTTGTCGTAGTGTTGCTGCAACATCTCAACCTGCTGCATGGCCATGCGCAGGTTGACCGTGAGCGACACTTGCGGACGCACATGGTAGGGGTGAAATTCAAATTTCGGCGGTTGCCCTGCTTCGTAGGTGGCAAAGCAGATGTCGGTGTCGGATATACGGATATGTAGGGTCAAAATTGTAGGTCTGATTTAGCCGCGGCATATTTTGCCGTGAGCTTGGTCTATAAAATGTTTTACTATCAAAGCGAGCAGCACCCCCATGCTATTGGCGGCAAAGTCGGCCCAGTCGCCTGTGCGGTAGGTGGTCAGATATGCCTGAGCCAACTCTATCACGCCACTCATCAGAATGGGCGCCACCACACCTATCAAGGCCAAGCGGCACTTGTGCCATTTATAGCCGTTGCACTTGTATTCGAACCAGAACACGCTGCATGTGCCAAGATACATGGACAGATGCACAATCTTGTCGATATAAGGAATGTCATCAAGCGTGCGCACATGAGGCGGACGGAACAGACACAGATACCATATCAGCGCCACACATGCCAATGTGAGCGGAAAGTATTTTCGTAGCTTTTGCAATATTACCAAAACTTGTTTTGTGAAGGGTTATACTCAAATCCGGCATCGGCCATTTTCTGTTCGAGTTGCTGCTTGTCCACATCGAGGTCATCACACAGTGCATCGAGCGAGCTGTAGTCGTCGCGCAACTTGGTATTAACGTAGCTGAAAAGCATCATGGGGTCTTGTGGTAGTGACATATCAATATTTGTTCTGAAATTTTACAATCGTTTCTTATGCAGTGCAAAAGTACGTCTTTCCAACTGAAAAACCTACAATTACGGTCGTTTACTCCTGCCCCGCGCTCCAATTCACCAAATACACTCTTTCGGTGGTACGCGTAAAGGCTGTGTAGAGCCATCGCAAGTAGGGTTGTCCGAGCGCGTCGTCGGGCACATAACCTTGGTCTACATACACTCTGGCCCACTGTCCGCCTTGCGCCTTGTGGCAAGTTACGGCATAGGCATACTTTATTTGCAAGGCATTGTAGTAGGGGTCCTGGCGCAGTGCCTTCATACGGTCCTTTTTAAGCGGAATGTGCTGATAATCCTCAAGCACCGATTCGTAAAGGCGGGTACTCTCATCACGTGTGAGCGATGGCGACTCCGACTGCAGGGTCGACAACAGCACACGGCAGTCCAGCTCGTAGCCGTCATAGTCGGCAAAGCGCAATGTGGCATCGGCAAATCTGAAACCATACTGCTCATGCACATTGCGTATGCGCACCACCTCGGCCGTATCGCCATTGGCTATGAAGTCGAACGGCATGCGTTCGTCGCGGGGCAGCGTCTTGGCATATTGCTCTGTCCAAAAGTAGTTATTTTTGACAGCCATCACCAAATCGCCGCGCGTCAACTCTTCCTCACGGTCGAATATGCGTGAGCGTATGCCATTGTTGTAAATGTTGGCACGTTTGTTTGAGCGTGTCACCACTATCACATCATCGGCCCCAAAGGCTTGATAGTCGCTTACAAGGCTCTCTATCAGTTCGTTACCCGGCAAGGCACGCACCTCGCCATGCGGATCGGTGTTGATGGGCGGAATGCCTTCAAAGCCTTGTTGCAGCAGTTGCCGCAGCATGGTGGCGCCCGAAAGCACATCGCTGTCCTTGCTCTGTCGCACCACTTCGGTCAGGTCGGCACTGCCCACCAGCAGCCCGTAGCGCGTCAGCACATCGTTGCTCAACGCCGGACTTTGCTCCTCGCCCACTGGCGGCAGCTGGGCGGTGTCGCCCACAAACAACAAACGGCACCCCTCGCCCGAATAGACGTAGCGCACAAGGTCGTCCATCAGCTCACCAGAGCCAAACAGGCTGTCGCCCATCTGTCCGGTGCCACTGCTTATCATTGATGCCTCGTCCACCACAAACAGGGCATGGCGCAACTTGTTAAACCCTAACGAGAAACGTGTGCCTTCGCCCTGGAAGGTTTGCTGGCGGTATATCACGCGGTGTATGGTATAGGCCGGGGTGCCGGCATGATGCGAAAACACCTTGGCAGCCCTGCCTGTTGGGGCAAGCAGCACCACCTCGCGTTTGAGCAGACGCATCACGCGCACCAGGGCGCCTACCAGCGAGGTCTTGCCCGTACCGGCATATCCGCGCAATATGCACGCGGCATCAGCACGCGGAGTTGTAACAAAATGCGCCAGCAGCGTGGCGGCACGCTGCTGTGTGGGGGTGAACGGAAACGCAAATTCCTGCGCTATGAGTTGATATATTTCGTCGTTAAGAGCCATGGAAGGTCAATGTACGAATACGAAGTTGATAAGTTGACGGGGTGATAAGTTGACGGGTTGATAAGTTGATGGGGTGATAAGTTGATAAGTTGACGGGGTGACGGGTAAGTTTGCCAAGCTTTTCAAGCTTCTTACCAATATGACTTTAACATAACAAGTAGTGTATGGCATACTTACTTGTCAACCCGTCAACCTGTTAACTTGTTAACCTGTCTACTTGTCAACTAATTCCGCCAACGCATATTACTTATGCCTTGCGAGCAAAACGCGCAGCATACGCTGCTATCACCACAAAGCAACACAATGGCACGATAAAAGCCATTGCCATGCTTGCATGGTCAGCTATAAGCCCCATCAGCACGGGCGCAATGGCACCGCCCACAATTGACATTATCAAAAACGATGAGGCACGCTTGGTGTGTTGGCCAACTCCCTTCAGGGCCAATGCAAATATGGTTGGGAACATGATGCTCTCGCACAAATAACACAACATAAAGGCTGCCACGCCTGCCACACCCGCACCACTGAGCAGTACAGCCATGGCCAATGTGGCTCCTACGGCACAATAGAGCAACACACGCTCGGCACGCACACGCAGCATAAGCCAACTGCCACCCATACGGCCTGCCATGAACAAACCCATACCGCCGAAGCCTAACAATAACGAGGCGTTGACATTGCTCACACTTGCGTGTTCGGTCACATAATTGATAAAGAAACTGTTTATGCCTGTCTGCGCTGCCACATAAAGGAACAACGCTATCAATCCATACACAAAATTGCGATGTTGCCACAACGAGTCTGTGGCGTGTGCCGACTCTGTCTGTGCCACCCCGTCAGCCTGCACTTCAGGCAACTTGACTTGCGCAAACACCAGTGCCACACACAGCACCACAACGCCTATAATGGCATAGGGTATGGCTATGCTGCCCTTGTCGGCACCCACTGCAAAAGCAAAATGCCCACCAATGAGCGGACCGACTATCCACCCCAGCCCATTGAACGATTGCGACAGATTGATACGTCGCGCTGCCCCCTCGGCATTGCCAAGCACCGTGACGTAGGGATTGGCTGAGGTTTCAAGGCACGTGAGGCCGCAACCTATTACAAACAGCGAAAACAAAAAGAATGGAAACGACAACAGTTGTCCGCCCGGAATGAACAGCAACGCACCTATGCCATAAAGCAGCAAGCCGGTTATCACACCGGCCCTGTAGCCGTAGCGCTTGATTATCTGTCCGGCTGGGAGGGCCATCACAAAATAGCCACCATACATCACCGCCTGCACCAAGGCCGACTCGGTTTTGCCCACGCCCTCCATGGTTTCCTGAAAATGCTTGTTCAGCACATCTAATATGCTATGGGCCAAGCCCCACAAAAAGAATAATGAAGTGACCAACACAAAGGGCCACAAATAATTTTTTCCGTCTGCCGTTCTGAACAGACCTGGTTTGGTATTTGCCATGCTATAAATAGGTATTCAACATATTTGCCCGACACACATCATTCTGACGGCGAACATGTAATGGGTTGTTTGTGTAAGCAGATATTCAATGTTAGGTTGCATCACGCGTTGGCGGAATTAGTAAACACGTTGACAAGTAATTCCACCTACGGATTTATATCAACAGAATTCGAACACCCGCCTATTACTCGGACAAAGGTAGCAATAATTTTACAAACTTGCCCACTCGGGCATTCCATACACCGCGTGCACACAAATTTGCAATGCCACACCCCCTACATTTTATTCTTTACACTTTTGTCTGCACTCTGCACTTTTTGTCTGCACTCCGTTGATAATCAGAGCATTACGCAGTGTAGACAACTTTCAATAATGCCTACACTGCTGTCTGCACACGCCACGCCTGCTTGTCTATGTCAAGGGGGGCATTTATCAGTTTAGGGAGGCCGTTTTCTCAGTTTCGGGAGGGCAGATTTCTATTCCGTCCGACAAAAAATCCGCTCGCCCTATGCCGTAACACGGCACTGGTTTGACAGGTGCACGCATCAGGGCAATCAGCGCAATATGCGCGTGCAGACAACGAGGGAGTGACAGCAATATATAACATTTCATGTCCGCTCAGTGCATACACATGTGCAGGTTATTTTAACCATTGTCTACACTAACGAAACGTTTGATTTTCAACGGAGTGCAGACAGAAAGTGCAGAGTGCAAACAAATGTACACAGAATAAATTGATAGGGGGTGCAGCCCACGGCGATATATGCACACATTTGCAAAATGCACCAAATATGTTGGTCAATCTCAACTCTTTGTTGTACATTTACATCACCAACTACACGCGGGCTACAATCAGACAGCAAGCTGACGGGACATAAACATCATAAACCCATTGGCATTTTTTGGAGTTAACGGGGTTACGAGTTGACAGGTTAACCCGTTAACCAATTCCGCCAATATCACAAACAACAGATTACAACCCATGAAAATAGCCGAAATAATAGCCAAACAGCTCGGACTGCGCGAAAAGCAGGTCGAAGCTACCATCAACCTGCTCACCTCGGGCGCTACCATACCTTTTATCAGCCGCTACCGCAAGGAGGCTACCGGCGGACTTAATGAGGTGCAAGTGGCACAGGTTAAGGAGCAGAATGACAAACTGGAGGAACTTGTACACCGACGCGACTACATCATCACAACCATTGAGGAACAAGGCAAACTGACTGACGAACTGAAAAAGCGCATCGAAACCTGTTGGGACGCCACGCTGCTTGAGGACATGTACCTGCCCTTCAAGCCCAAGCGCAAGACTCGGGCCGAGGTGGCACGCAAAAAGGGACTTGAACCATTGGCCGACATGCTGATGTTGCAACCCTTCAAACAGCCGGAGACGGCTGCTAAAGCTTTTGTCAAAGGCGAGGTGGCCAATACGGACGAGGCGCTGCAAGGGGCACGTGACATCATAGCCGAAAGGGTGAACGAAAATGAACGCTCACGGCAAACGGTACGCCGCTCGTTTGAGTGTACGGGCATGATACGCTCCAAAGTGGTGAAGGGCAAGGAGGCCGAGGCTGGCAAGTTCCGCGACTATTTTGACTGGAGCGAGCCACTGAAGCGCTGCACCTCACACCGTCTGCTGGCCATGCGCCGAGGCGAGGCCGAGGGCTTCTTGCGTGTGAGCATCTCGCCAAGCGACGATGATGACTGCATAAGCCGGGTGGAACGCGGCTATGTGAAGGCGGGCACACCAGCAGCAGCACAGGTTGAAATGGCCATTGCCGATGCTTACAAGCGACTGCTGAAACCAAGCATCGAAACGGAATTTGCCGGTGCCAGCAAGGGCAAAGCCGACGAGGAGGCTATACACGTGTTTGCCAACAATCTGAAACAACTGCTGCTTGCAGCCCCTCTCGGGCAAAAACGCATCATGGGCATTGACCCTGGATTTCGCACTGGCTGCAAGGTGGTATGCCTCGATGCACAGGGAAACTTGCTGCACAACGAGACTATATTTCCACACCAACCACAAAACCAGTATGCAAGGGCGGGGTTCAAACTCCACTCGCTGGTTGAACAATACCACATAGAGGCTATTGCCATTGGCAACGGTACGGCCGGACGCGAAACTGAGGAGTTGGTAAAGAGTCTGCACCTTAAGGGGGTGGAGGTCTTTCTGGTGAGCGAGGACGGAGCTTCGGTTTATTCGGCATCGAAATTGGCGCGCGAGGAGTTTCCCGACTACGATGTAACGGTGCGCGGTGCGGTAAGCATTGGCCGCCGGCTGGCCGACCCTTTGGCCGAACTGGTAAAGATTGACCCTAAGGCTATTGGTGTGGGACAATATCAGCACGACGTGGACCAAACGGAACTGAAAAAATCGCTCGACCTGACGGTTGAGAGCTGTGTTAACACCGTGGGGGTGAACCTCAACACGGCCTCGAAGCATTTGCTCACCTACGTGTCGGGACTGGGGCCGGCCCTTGCACAGAACATTGTGGACTACCGTACGGCTAACGGGGCTTTTGCCTCGCGCCGCGCACTGCTCAAGGTGCCACGCTTGGGAGCCAAGGCCTACGAGCAATGTGCAGGTTTCTTGCGCATTCCCGGTGCTGAAAATCCGTTGGACAATACGGCCGTACACCCCGAGCGTTATGCACTCGTTGAGCAAATGGCCAAGGACGCGGGCTGCGATGTGCCAACACTGATAGCCTCGGCCGAGGCACGTGCCAAGGTGGACTTGAAGCACTATTGCACCAACGAGGTGGGACTGCCCACGCTGACTGACATCATGAACGAACTGGCCAAGCCTGGACGCGACCCGCGCGGCACAGCCAAGGTGTTCAGCTTTGCCGACAACTTGCACTCGCTCGACGACTTGCGCGAAGGCATGGAGGTGCCGGGCGTGGTAACGAACATCACCAAGTTTGGTTGCTTTGTGGACATGGGCATAAAGGTGAAGGGGCTGGTGCACATATCGCACATGGCCGACCACTATGTGAAGGACCCCGCCGAGGTGGTGCACATTCAGCAACAGGTTATGGTCAGGGTGCTCGACATTGACGAGGAACGCGGACGGGTGGCATTGCAACTGATTAAAGGATAACTGATTTCTCACCTGCAACCCGGTGGCAGAATTCCTTGTTGACGGGGTAACAAGTTGACAGGTTGACAAGTAAGTATAGAACCTACACTTATGAACGACGAATATTATATGCGCAAGGCGCTGGAACAGGCCCGTATGGCCTACGATAAGGACGAGGTGCCTGTGGGGGCCGTGGTGGTATGCCGCGACCGCATCATAGCACGCGCCTACAATCTGACCGAAACGCTGAACGATGTGACAGCTCACGCCGAGATGCAGGCCATCACTGCTGCCGCCGATGCGCTGAATGGTAAATACCTTGATGTGTGCACACTGTACGTGACGGTGGAACCTTGCATCATGTGCGCCGGAGCCATTGGGTGGGCGCAGATGGGACGTGTGGTATACGGAGCCAGCGACCCCAAACGGGGGTACAGCGTGTTTGCACCCAAGGCCATGCACCCCAAAACCGAAGTGGTGTGCGGGGTGCTTGAAGAGGAGTGTGCACAACTGATGAAGGATTTTTTTAAGCGTAAACGCTGATGGCTGACCACAACGAACTGGGACGTGAGGGCGAGGACGAAGCACTGCTCTACCTGACGCAAAAGGGCTATACGCTGCTGGCACGCAACTGGCGCATCGGACATCTTGAAATTGACATCGTGGCCGAATGGTTCGGCGAGATTGTGTTTGTTGAGGTGAAGACGCGCCGCGACGAGCATTTTGCACCGGCCGCCGAGGCGGTGACGCTGCACAAAAAGCGCAATATCATTGCTGCCGGCCGCGCCTATCTGGCACATAACCATTTGACAGGTTCGCCTTACAGCTACGACATCATTACGGTGGTGGGCAAGCAAAGGCCTTTTTGCATTACCCACCTGCGCCATGCCTACAACGAGGAGACGGTGTGGAAACAACGTCTGCATAAACGCGACTTTGAAGTATGAACATTGAAGACATTCGCAATTACTGCCTGGCCAAACCCTTGGCCACAGAGGATTCGGCCTTTGGGCCAGACGGCATCTTGTTCCGCGTGTACAACAAGATTTTTGCTTACATTGACCTTGACCGACCCGATTTGGTCGTAACAAAGTGCGACCCCGACTATGCCATTGCACTGCGCGATAAATATAACGGCATACGCGGGGCTTGGCATTGGAACAAAAGGTATTGGAACGAGGTGATGTTTGACACCGATGTGCCCGACGAAATGGTGTATGAACTGATTGACCACTCGCTGAGCGAGGTGCTTAAGAAACTGCCTAAAAAGACACAAATGGCTTATGCTGAACTTACAAAACATTGATTTGCCGCACAACTGGGATCATGTGCATTTGCCCGAAACGGACTCGACCATGCTGCTACTGCGACTGCCGCTATATCAGTACAGCGACAAGGAATTTGTACTTGCTACGACCGACTATCAGACCGCGGGACGCGGCCAACGCGGCAATCACTGGGAGGCTGAACGTGGTAAGAACTTGCTATTTGGTTTTCTGTTCCACCCCACCCTGGTGCCTGTGACGCATCAGTTTGCACTGTCTGAAGCACTGGCCCTTGCCGTGCGGGCCGCATTGGCGGAACACGTGGACGGCGGCGTGACGGTAAAATGGCCTAACGATGTGTACTGGCTCGACTACAAGATTGCCGGTATGCTGCTGGAGCACGATGTGTGCGGCACACAAATAGCCACTACCCTGACGGGGGTGGGAGTTAACGTGAACCAAACTGTTTTTGAAAGCGATGCGCCCAACCCCATATCGCTCATGAAAATAACTGGCAACCATCACAGCCGCGCCGAACTGCTGTCGAAACTTGTTGGTGAGTTTGAGAAACGTTACCACTTGATACTGCACAACGATTATGCCACACTGCACAACGAATACATGGAGCACTTATACCGAGGCAAAGGCAACCATGTGTTTGAAGACGCCAGTGGCAAGTTTGCAGCCAGCATTGAGGGCATTAGTCCGTTAGGCATATTGTCTCTGCGCAAAAGCAATGGCACTATTTGCAACTATGCTTTCAAGGAGGTGGCCTTTTGCCATGATGAACAACCTTAAAGGTGTGGACTGAGACAGAACTTATTCTACCTGGTAAAACAATTATTGCAGTCCGGTAAAACGTAAAAATGCGAACGGACTCAAGCCAAAAACGCTAACTCTAATGGGGGCGACGCGTCTCGCGTCGGGAAAATATGCAGCTATGATTAACAGTTATTGCAGTCCGGTAAAACCATTCTGATATTGTAGCTCACGGATCACACTGATTGCACGGATTTTTTTCGCTCGCGCTACGTGCTTTAACACCACGGAGATGACGGAATTGACGGATTTTGTGAGCATTGCATGCTCACTTCGCTATTGGCCCGTAACGTACCCGTGGCGAAATACGTTAGCACAGATTATGTAGTAAGGTACCTATCCGCAGCAACGAGCCAATAGCGAAGTGGGCATGTAATGCTCACAAAATCCGTCAAATCCGTCATCTCCGTGGGGCTAAAGCACGTTGCGAAAAAATCCGTGTAATCGGTGCGATCCGTGTGCTATAATATCAGAATGGTTTCACCGGACAGTAATATAACACAAAACACGCAAGAGAGGCTGACACCCACATTACACTTGCTGCAAAAAGGTGTCAGCCTCTCCCTTGAAAAAGCAATCCCCAACACCGCTGTGCGGTATTGGGGAGTAGCTTATAATTTATTACTTCTTGCCATGAACTTCGTCAGACACGGTCAACTTCTTGCGACCCTTAGCGCGACGAGATGCCAATACGCGACGGCCGTTGGCTGTCTGCATACGCTGACGGAAACCATGCTTGTTATTTCTCTTTCTGTTGTGGGGTTGGAATGTTCTTTTCATTTTTGTTATGCTGTTTTTTTGTTTTTGATATACATATCATTGCACGAGAAAGGTCAGCACTACCATGTTACAGACCTCGCGGCCTCACGTTCTTTTTGAGGCACCTTCTCGCTTCGGGTTGCAAAGTTAGGAAATCTTTTGTGAATGAGCAAATTGTGCAGCGGAAAATGTATGTTATCCATACATCATCTGCTCCATTTGCTTGTTATTGTGGCACGAGTTTGCAGCTCGGCCAAGGAGATCCATCGTTTGTGCGGTTTACTTTGAAGCAAACTTCTTTGCCTGTTCGGCTATGAGTTCAGCATCGTCAAAGTAGTTGATTTTCATAGCACGACGCACATCGCTGAGAGTTTCTGCAGCCACGGCACGTGCCTCTTCGCAACCCTTTTTGAGCATTTCGTACACAGCGGGAATGTCCTTTTCAAACTCGGCACGACGCTGACGAATGGGCTCGAGTTCCTCCTGGAGTATTTTGTTGAGGAACTTCTTTACCTTCATATCGCCCAGGCCACCGCGTTGGTAGTGTGCCTTTACCTCGTCAAGGTTCTGGTATTCAGGCCAGTACGCTGCAAAGTGCTCAGGTTTGCTGAAGGCATCGAGGTAGGTGAACACTGTGTTGCCCTCGATGTGGCCAGGGTCCTCAACACGCAGGTGGGTTGGGTCGGTGTACATCGATTTCACCTTTTTTTCTACGTCCTTGGCTGTGTCAGACAAGTAGATGCAGTTGCCAAGGCTTTTAGACATTTTGGCCTTGCCATCGGTTCCCGGCAGACGGCAGCACACGGCGTTTTGCGGCAACAAGATGTTTGGCTCTACCAATGTGTCGCCATATATGTGGTTGAAACGGCGCACAATTTCGGTGGCCTGCTCAAGCATAGGCTTTTGGTCTTCACCCGCCGGCACTGTGGTGGCACGGAAAGCGGTGATGTCGGCAGCCTGGCTTATCGGGTAGGTAAAGAAGCCCACAGGTATGCTTGACTCGAAGCCACGCATGCCTATCTCGGTTTTGACAGTCGGGTTGCGCTGCAAACGGCTCACAGTGACGAGGTCCATAAAGTAGAATGACAACTCGCAGAGTTCGGGTATCTGGCTCTGAATGAAGATGGTGATTTTTTCGGGGTCAAGGCCACAGGCCAAATAATCGAGTGCTACCTCAATTACATTCTGACGCACCTTTTCAGGATTGTCGATATTGTCGGTCAAAGCCTGTGCATCGGCTATAAACACAAACATCTTTTTGAAGTCGCCAGCATTCTGCAACTCTACGCGACGACGGAGTGAGCCAACATAGTGGCCTATGTGCAAGCGTCCGGTGGGACGGTCGCCTGTAAGGATTACGGTATCTTTTGCCATATTTAGTCAGTGTTCTTATTTTGATTTGTTGTATAATATGCAGGAGCTGTTTTTCACCTTGACGGCACGTTGCCAGGTGTGTGACCCGTTAACGCTATTTCAGCATGAAAATGCTTGTGTGCACCTGCTTATAAGCATATTTTGCCAGCAAAGGTACTGCTTTTTTGTAAGTTTGCGTAACTTTGCAATAAGAATAAGTAGGTGCTCATATTTATTTTTACGTTGAAACAGCGTTATCGGACACCTGCTGATTGTACAAACTAATATTGAATACCTACTTAAATATGCAAATACGCGTTCACAGCTATGAGTCGATGGGCACATTTGATGGGCCGGGACTGCGCTACGTGGTTTTTCTGCAAGGCTGTCCGTTCAGATGTCTGTATTGTGCCAACCCCGACACGATTGATGCCGTGGGTGAAAGCACACTGACTGACGCCGAATACATTGTGAAACAGGCCGTGTCGTTCAAGCCTTTCTTTGGCAAACGTGGCGGCATAACCTTTTCGGGCGGCGAACCTACCGTACAGGCCAAAGCGCTCATTCCACTGTTCAAACGGTTGAAGGAGGAGGGCATTCACATTTGCGTGGACAGCAACGGAGCCATCTGGAACAATGACGTGGAGGAACTTTGGAAACTGACAGACCTTGTGATGCTTGACATCAAGGAATTTAATAATGACAGGCATCAATACATTACGGGACGCAGCAACGAACAACCGCTTAAGACGGCGGCCTGGTTTGAAGCGAACAACCACCCCTTTTGGCTACGTTATGTGCTCGTGCCAGGAGTGAGCAATTTTGACGAGGACTTGCACGCACTGGGAGCACACTTTAAGGATTACACACAATTACAGCGCATCGAACTGCTGCCTTACCACACACTCGGTGTACACAAATACGAAGCCCTTGGGTGGGAGTACAAACTAAAGGACGTGCCTGTCAACACGCCCGAACAAAAGCAGCATGCAGAGGAAATTCTGCGACACTACTTTAACGACAAATTGGTTGTAAACTAAGCCCCCCACTCCACACCCCTCTCTATCAGCAAATATTATGCGACCATCGATAGCCATCATATCACCCAACACGCTTGCCTGCATGGGGCTGGCCGACATCATACGCCGTATGATGCCGGGGGCTGAGGTGTACCTGTTTTCACACGTTGCGGACATGACGGAGGAGAACTCTGCCGACACCTTCTTTCACTATTTTGTATCGGCGGACGAGGTGCTGGCCAATGCGTCTTTCTTTTTGAAACGGCAACACAAGACCATCATACTGGTGCATGGCAATGACACTTGCCATCTGCCTCAGGGCTTTCACGCGCTGAATGTGTTTTTGCCTGAGAAAGCGCTTGTGGCTTCAATCATAGCTCTGGCAAGCAAGTCGCATAACCAACATGGTGCTGAACCCGATGTGGTGAAAGAGGCACAACAAACCCCTAATGGCGCCGAGGCTGAGACAGGTGGCCACAACACGCCACACCTCACGCCACGCGAGCGCGAAGTGCTGAAGGGCATTGTGGACGGACTTATCAACAAAGAGATTGCCGCACGCATGGGGGTGAGCGTGGCAACTGTCATCACGCACCGCAATAATCTGACCGAGAAACTTGGTACGCGCAGTGTGTCTGCCCTTACCATCTTTGCTGTAATGCACGGCATTGTACGCATTTGAGCCGCGCAAGCAAAAGCAGGACGCTCTTTATTACAACAAACGGTTGGTGGGTTAAAAAGCATACTTATTGATTGTCTGCTTTTTAACCCACCAACCGTTTTATCTTCTATGTGATTTCGGGATTATTAGAACCACCCTTTAATTGCCGTTGTTTGGCACCAATGCCTCACACCTCCTCAAAATCGACGTATTCCCCCTCGCTCTTATCAAATATTTTGCCTTTGTCTGACGCGCGACGTTCCTGCCCGCCTTCGTGGTGGGCATTGCCCGTGTTGTAATGAGTGGTACGTTGCTGCTCGCTGGCAGTGTTATCATTTCGTTCTGCGCTATTGAAAGCGCTTGCCTTGCGACGTGACCCGACAAAGAATGGTGCAAAGATGTTGACACCGAACAAGGTGCGGAACACCCAACTTATGACGGCTATCACGAAGAATATACCACCTAATATAAAGACAAATAAACAACCTAAAAAGTGCATCAATCAATATGTGTTACGTTAATAATAAGGAGTTGCCTACTCCTCATCAGCAATCTTTGTGCCAAACACGTTGTTGGCTATTGATGTAAGAATATATAACACTATTATGGCGGAGAAACCCACCCAGCCCAGAATGGCAAGCAGCAATATGCTGAATAGTACAAAACCATAACGCAACTCGTTGCCCTTGACGCCATAGTGCTTGAACTTTAACGCGAACATGGGAATTTCGGCCACAAGCAACCAACTTGACAACAGTGCACCCACTACCAATGCAGGCAATAACCACAACGCATTGTCGGAAACAAGGCAGCTGTTTGTGCTGAGCGATACACTTAACGCTGCCCAGAACAAGGCATTGGCCGGGGTGGGCAGCCCGATGAAAGAGGTAGTTTGACGCTCATCGAGGTTGAACTTGGCCAAGCGCAAGGCTGAAAATGCTGCAATGACAAATGCGACGTATGGCACATAGGGGGTGACTGGACAAACTGCCGCCCCATCGCCACAGGCTGAGAGCAAGGTGCGAAGCATTGTGAAAACAATGGCAGCCGGGGCAAACCCAAATGTAATGTCGTCGGCGAGCGAATCGAGTTCCTTGCCCACTGGTGACGAAACATGCAGCAAACGTGCTGCAAAACCATCAAAGAAGTCGAACACCGCGCCTATTATTATAAAGGCAAAAGCGAGTTGAAAATTTGCTTGGAAGGCAAAGTATGTGGCAATGCAGCCCGATATGAGGTTGCAGCATGTGATGGTGTTGGGGATATGCTTTTTCATTGTTATTATGGCGTTACTTGGTTTATAAAGCATTACGAGTTGACAAGTCTGCGTAAGCTGGCGAGGGACGCATAAAGCCCCTTGCTTAACTCACTATCAATCAACCTGTCAACTCGCAAGAGTGTGTTATTTTACTGATAAGTAGTATTGTTTGTCACTTTACTTAAGTTTGGCTATCACTGTTTGGTTGCCAACTGTACGTTGCCCCATCTTTACCAGCACTTCGGTGTCGGTAGGCAAATAGACGTCGACGCGTGAGCCGAACTTGATAAATCCCATGTGCTCATCGAAGTAGCAATCCTCGTCCTCACGGGCATAGGTTACTATACGGCGGGCTACGGCCCCAGCTATTTGGCGCACGAGCACGTCCTTGCCGTCGGGTGTCTCGATTACTACAGTTGAGCGTTCGTTTTCGGTACTGGCCTTGGGGAGCCAAGCCTTATGGAAATTGCCCTTGTGATGCACTACTTTTTTTACAAGTCCTTCAACCGGGAACCAGTTGGCATGCACATTGGTGATGGACATAAATATGGAAATCATCAACCGGCGGTCGTGAAAATATTCGTTTTCTTCAACCTCTTCAATCACTACCACCTTGCCATCGGCTGCAGCGAGCACAGTTCCTTCCTTGTCACCATCAAAGATACGTATCGGACAACGGAAGAAGTTAACGGCTATGGCATACAATATTATGCAAATAGCCATGTAGGCGTAGAAGGGCCACAATGTTACGTCACGCAAAAAGTAGTATAAGAGCGCACCCGTCACGAGTATGACCAGCAAGCTTTTACGCAGTATGTCATTGCCTTCACTGTGCAGACGCACTTTTTTTATCTTGTGATTTTTTGTCATGTTTTAGACTTGGCTGTATAATGGGGTTTGTGCCACGTTTGGGGGCGCTTTTCACACTATCACTTGCAGTATGGCGCACACGTCAGCACTGCAAAGATAAGCATAAATAATGAAAAGCAGGCACTTGTTACTCCTTTATCCACTCTTTTGAAAGTGCACTCTCTAATTCCTCGGCCGACATACGCAAGCGGAAACTGCCTTTTTCGGCTATTGAAATGCCACCCGTTTCCTCCGAAACGACCACTGCCAGGCAGTCACTCTTTTGAGATATGCCAAGCGCTGCACGGTGACGCAGGCCTAACGATTTGGGTATGTCTGTATCGTGCGATATGGGCAATATGCAGCCTGCTGCCTTGATGCGTTGGTGTGATATAATCATGGCTCCGTCGTGCAGAGGACTGTTCTTGAAAAATATGTTTTCGATGAGTCGCTGCGTGATATTGGCATTGATCATGTCGCCCGTGGCTATATACTCGCTCAAACCCACATAACGCTCAATAATGATGAGTGCGCCTACCTTTTGCTTGCTCATATTCATACATGCCATCACTATGGGCATGATGTCCTCGCGATGCACATTGTCGCCCTTGTCTTTCTTTGACTTGAATATGCGTGTAAGGAAATGGGTGCTCGGACGTGAACCGATGGTGCTGAAGAAATGACGTATCTCCTCTTGAAATAATATGATGAGCGCAAGCGAACCTACGTTTACCACTTTGTCGAGAATGGAGCCAAGCAAACGCATCTCGAATATTTGCGACACAAATATCCAAACTACAATAAAGACGATGATACCGCCAAAGATATTGGCAGAGCTCGATTCTTTCATCAATCGGTAGATGTAGTATAGCAATATGGCTACCGAAAAGATGTCTATGATGTCTTTTATCCCAAAACTTAGCATTGACTCGTATGTGTTGAGCGTTTTCTGAATATATGGCGGTTACAACTGTTGGCGGCAACTGAAAATCGTCGCTCTGGCCTCAGGCATTTTGCTTCATAGCCATGTAAATTTGCTTAGCCTCTGCTGCGGCTTTCACGTCATGCACACGCAATATGTGTGCGCCCTTGACTAAAGATATGGTGTTGAGCACAGTGGTGCCATTGAGTGAGGTTTGTGGTGTGCCACCTGTCAGTTTGTATATCATCGATTTGCGTGAGATGCCAACTAACAGCGGCAAATTGAACACGGCAAAATCCTCAAGGTGGTTCATCAGTTCGTAGTTATGCTCGAGCGTTTTGCCAAAACCAAAACCGGGGTCTACAATAATGTCTTTGGCACCCATCTGGCAAAGGCGGTCGATGCGTTCGGCAAAGTAGAGCATGACCTCACGCCGCAAGTTGTCATAGTGCGGTGCCACCTGCATGGTGTCGGGAGTGCCCTGCATGTGCATCAATATATAGGGTACGCCAAGACGTGCCACAGTGCGAAACATCTGGCGATCCATCATACCACCGGATATGTCGTTAATGATGTCGGCTCCTTCCTCTTCAATACACATGCGTGCCACATCGGCTCTGAAAGTGTCAACCGACACAGGCACTTCGGGATAGAGTTCGCGCACTATGCGCAAGCCACGACGCAAGCGGTCCATTTCCTCCTCAGGCGTTACATCGTCGGCACCCGGACGCGCTGAATAGCCACCAATGTCTATCATGTCGGCCCCCTCGTCCATCATCTGACGCACACGATCTGTGATGTGCGCCTCGTCAGGCGTTCGGCTGTCTGAGTAGAAGGAGTCGGGCGTTACATTCAGTATGCCCATTATTTGAGGTTCGCGCAACTCTAAGAGTCTTCCGCGCAAATTGAGTGTATGTGTCAATGTTGTAAATGTTTTAATTCGTGGCTATTGGCATGAAGCCATGGCGTTTATATATTGCTTAAACTTGCCGTAATAGGTTGTTTCACCCGTGGGAGTGCAAAGCGGCAACGGCACTTTGTAGGTAAGTTTGTGAAAGTTGTAGCGATGCAACGCCTCGTCCCATGCAGCAGGTGTGCAAGGCCGGTCAAGGCATTTGCCCATGGGGCCCATCTCGTCCAACGGCAGATTGTTCACCAATTCGCACACTTCGGAAAAATTGGCACGAGCAATGGCAAACGCATAATCAAGAAACAAATATACCGGCAGGCTGTTATGCAGCGACCACCATGCCACATGCACATCGGCCATGACCTTTGCCAGTAAACTGTTTTTGCCACAAGCGAAGAAGAAACTTGTCCAACCTCCACGCGATATGTTGTTATAACGCGTAATGTGATGACAACTCCAGAATGGTGCGCCTATGGCTATAAAGCTGTCTAACGGACGCGTGACAAACACCGTCGCATCTATCCAAATACCACCATGACGTGCCAACAACATACAACGCAGAATATCTGCAAAGTGCGTATAGTCAATCAAACCGCTCTTGTGCTTGTCGACAACCGCTTGTGGCATATCAACGTATTGGGCATAATTGTCAAGGTCTATCACTATAACGGGGTGGGCAGCTGCATTGTGACGCACCGAGCACAAGCATTGCTTGCAAATGTCAGGCATCTGTGCCTCACCTTGCCACCAACACACCAAAATGGGTGACGTGGCTTCGATTACACCCTGTTGGAGGTGTGTCTGACGGTAATGGACTACTACATCTTGTGCACCACCACGCATGATACGATGCCACACAACATGTTGCTTTACACGTGACAGGGCTCGCTCTATTTTCTTTAGCCTTGATATCTGAACCATAAATTGGAGAGTGTTGGACCTAGGTGGAGTCGTACGTATTGAAGGCATAAGCTAACGGGCTTTCAATCTGACTGATTGACGACAAGTGGCGTGCCATCTGTCGAAGATTTTCCTGCTGACATTTTATCGCTCGAAAGACATATATCTTTTTATCCCTTTTGCGTCTGATTGCACCAAGGGATTACGCCATGCAAAGGTATACAAAAAAGGCGACAACAAAAGTTTTTACACAATCGTTTTGCATTGCGTGCATCTTGACGTACCTTTGCATGACAAACTACATCAGCAAATAGCCTGCTGGCGGAATTCTTGGTTAACGGGTTAAAAAGTTTACCAATTCCACCAACAAGATAAATACACTTAGGACGATGACAATACCCGAATTGTACAATATCTTTCTGAAACACCCTGTTATTACAACCGACACACGCGATTGTCCTGCAGGTTCTCTTTTCTTTGCGCTGCGTGGCACCACCTTCGACGGCAACAAATTTGCACTGAAAGCACTCGAAAATGGTTGTGCCTATGCGGTAGTAGATGACGCAGAATTACCCGCAAACGATAAACTCATAAAGGTTGACGACGTACTGACCACCTTGCAGCAATTAGCTACCTATCACCGCCGTCAACTCGAAACACCCATTATACAGATTACTGGCACTAATGGCAAAACTACCACCAAGGAGCTCACGTCTGCGGTCTTGTCTACTAAATATAATGTACTTTACACCCAAGGCAACTTTAACAACCATATTGGTGTGCCCAAGACGTTGCTGCGCTTACGCCCCGAACACGAAATTGCCGTTATCGAGACTGGTGCAAACCACCCTGGCGAAATAGCTCAACTGTCTGAGATTGTAGACGCCGACTGCGGACTGATTACAAACGTGGGCTGTGCACACCTTGAAGGCTTTGGGTCGTTTGAGGGCGTTATCCGCACAAAAGGTGAGCTTTATGACTACTTGCGTGTGAAACCTGGAGCGTTTGTATTTGTTGACGCTGACAACAAATACCTTATGCCCATGACACAGGGCCTCACCACCGAGACGTATGGCTTGCCCGATAAGGGATATGGTGTTGAAGGTGAATTTGTGGAATGCACACCTTTCATGACATTCAAATTCCGCTATGCTGGCGACGAGTGGCATACGGTGCACACCAAACTTATTGGTTCGTACAACGTAACCAACGCCTTGGCTGCCATTGCCGTGGGCAAACACTTTGGGGTTACTGCCGAGGCTGCCGCACAGGCTATTGCGGCCTACGAGCCTACTAACAACCGCAGCGAACTGAAAAAGACCGCACATAACGAACTTATCATTGACGCATACAACGCCAACCTGACAAGCATGACTGCCGCACTTGACAATTTTGCCCATATTGCGGCCCCGCACAAAATGCTCATATTGGGCGAGATGCGTGAACTTGGACTATCATCTGCCTCTGCTCACAAGCAAGTAGCAGCACAGGCATTATCCTCTGGTTGCGAGGAAGTTTGGTTCGTTGGCGAAAACTTTCAGCCGTACGCCGAAGGGGCTCTTTGGTTCCCCGACGTTGAGGCAGTCAAAACGGCCATCATGGGGGGCAATATGCCCACAGGCAGACTTATCCTCATCAAAGGGTCGAATGGCACACGGCTTTTCGAACTTCCGGCTCTGCTCTGACGTGCTCTGCACTGACGTGCTGCTGAATTTATCAGTCTGTATAGGCTTATGAAACCGACAGATTATTAAGTACCACCTTAACACCACATCAACATGAATGCTATCAAACGCGTGGCACACGCTTTCAAGCATACCTACAACGCCACATTGGTACGGAGCATCGCCTATCTTATAGGCTTGTTTTACTTTGTAGTGGCCAACGACTTGTTTTGGACTGGTAATGCTGATTGGAACACGCCTCTCATGACGGTGCTGTTTAATGCACCCATTTTCGTATTTGCAGCCGCAACTGTGTGCACCTTCGTTTACTACTACACCAAGGAGAAGGCTTGCAACGATTTTACTGCCGCTACAAGCAGCAGCAACAACAATCACGCGAACGATAACGCAGAGGCTGGCGAACAATAACACACAGCACGAAAGTGCATCATGCCTCAAAACAACAGCAAGAGACTTGCCTGACACATATTATGATGTATCATGGCAAGTCTCTTGCTTTTTGTTTATATATATTTCCCAATATTGCTGTCTGGTATAAATCCAAAGCACATAGTAACGCTTTTGCCTGAAACGCGCTGCAAAAAAAACGCAAGCACTAATGGGGGCGACGCGTCTCGCGTCGGGATAGAGAAAGGAGGGAAATACAAAATATACTAAATAATAGCTGAATCTTTTCCCGACGCGAGACGCGTCGCCCCCATTAGAGGTTGCGTTTGGTGCTTGAGTCCGTTCGCATGTATACTTTTATGCCAATAATAGCTTCTGCGGCTATGTACAGTTAACTAAAGGGGCTTACTTTTGTGGAAAAAGAGCATGAAGTCCTATTTATAAAGGGATTAAGACGGAAAAAGTTGCGTTTCGGCGTTTTACCGGACAGCAACAATTTCCAAGGAGTGCGTTTACTTCAGCACGCTCTCAAGTTCCTCAACCTCGCGTCTGAAAGCCTTTTCCACTCCAATGCGACGCGTCACCTGATTACAGGCATAAAGTACGGTACTGTGATCGCGTTTGCCAAACATTCTACCTATATGGCTGTAAGTGGTGTCGGTGTACTTGTGTATCAAGAACATTGCCAACTGACGCGCCTGCACAATAGTCTGTTTGCGGCTTTTTGACGAGAGGTCCTTTTGCTTCACACCGTATCGCTGGCACACTGCTGCAGATATGTCATCGGCAGAGAGTTCTTTCTTTTCCAAATTTACGGCACGTGCCACTACACGCTGGGTTAATTGCATGTCTATTTCGCAATTATCAACCACCGAATAGGCCATAATGGAATTGACAATACCCTCGAGCTCACGCACACTGCTTTCCACATTCTGGGCTATATACTGCACCACATCAGGCGGGATAGCCTGCTCCAAACCGTCGCGACGTATCTTTGACACCAATATGTCGCGGCGCAACTGCGTGTCGGGCTTTTCCATTTCCACTACCATACCCCACTTAAAACGGGTGAGCATACGCTCCTCTATGCCCTCAAACAGCACTGGCGGACGATCGCAGGTAATGATTATTTGTCTGTTATTCTGCTGCAAATGGTTGAATATGTGGAAAAAGGCCATTTGAGTTTTCGACGTAGTAATCTCCTGTATATCGTCAATTATCAATACTTCAATCGACTGATAGAAATTGATAAAATCGTTTTGCGTGTTATGTATTACCGAGTCGGTATATTGGGTTTTGAACACATGTGCCGATACAAACAGCACACGTTTTTCGGGATTTAACTGCTTGATGCGTACACCTATGGCATTGACCAAGTGCGTTTTGCCCACACCGCTCGGCCCGTACAGAAAGAATGGGTTAAAAGCACTTTTGCCCGGACTTTCGGCTATGCTTAGTCCCACACTGCGCGAGAGCTTGTTGCTGCCACCCTCTACAAAATTCTCAAACGTGTAACGACGATTGAGTTGCGAATCGAGCGGCGGCATTTTTGCCTGCGTCTGTTGTGGAGTTACCCGGTATCGGTTAATTTCCTTTTCGTTTGGCGTCACCAATATCGGATTGGGCGCTACATTCTCAGCCGGCTTTTGCTCTATCACATACTTCAGCCTGACGCTGCGCCCACAATAGTGACTGACTACCTGCAAGAAATACTTGGCATAGTTGCTTTCAAACAACTCTGCAAACAATTTGTTGGGCACTCCAACCTTTAGCAATCCCTCGTCAAAACTGACAAACTGCAAAGGCTCGAACGATGCCTTGTATATGTCTGCAGGTACATTTTGCTTGATATACTGCAACGATGTCTGCCAATATGTGAGCGTATGGTCTTGCATTGAGGATATTTAGAGTTTACAACTTGCCGATAGGGTTTGCAAAGTTCCGAATTTTATTTGAAATGACGAAAGATATAAAGCACATTTTGCTAACAAGGATTGTCAATAGAACATGAAGACAGCCGCTGCAATAAAGTTCTCCTCACAGCCCGTCACACGCAGCATTGCACATACTAAGACAAATGGAACGGACACGCCTATGCGCCCGTTCCATTTGTGTAAAAACACCTGTCACCTGAGCAGGTGTTCAATATTAGGAAATTACTAATTACTTGCCCTTCTTGCCAAATATGGTGAAATGCACATAACGTTTGAGGAGCAACTTGAGGTTTATCATCAACGAGTCTGCAGAGCGCAAGGTAGAGTTCAAGTTGTCACATACGCCACGATCGTTCAAGAACAAGCCAAGTGTGTTCTAACTACGTCACCCCTCTTATAAACGAATACGTGTGCTTTCACTGCCATCTTACACTTTTTGTACATAACAAGCTGATTTACAAAGGTTTCAAGTGTGTAAGATGATTTCAAAATATCTTACACACCCTTGCATACATCTTACACATCACACCCCGCTGTCGGGCAGTCGGTTTGGGCGTATGCGGTGGGGGTTACACCACAGGGAAGTAGAACAATCTGTCGGAGCAACAGACTTTTCTGCTCCCCTATGCCGTGACATCTTCCTCCCGTGCTCATGCCGTGTGGCAGCGTGTGGGTTGTGTAGGTTGCGTGTAGGTGACATTGGCAGTATCTTACACTAATTAAAGCATTGATAATCAGCGAATTGCAATGTATTTGTGTAAGATGTAAGATACACGACAAGTAAAGTTTTTGTAGTAAGGTAAAGGTACCAAGTGCAACTTTATCGTCTTGACCCTTTTATAAATTATTGCTTTTCGGTAAAACGTAAACACATGCGCCGGACTCAAGCACCCAACACTACCACCAAACGCTACCACCAAACGCAAGCTCTAATGGGGGCGACGCGTCCCGCGTCGGGCATTAAGGCAAAGGCTCACAGACAAACGAGTAATTGGTGCTGTCTGCGAGCCATTATTTGGTGTATGGGCATTGTATTTTCACCGACGCGGGACGCGTCGCCCCCATTAGAGCGCAATGCCCTGGCACAATAGTTCTTTACATGACTTCAAATTTGCTTTTTAACCTGTCAATCTGATTCAAAACGCAAGCACTAATGGGGGCGACGCGTCCCGCGTCGGGCATTAAGGCAAAGGCTCACAGACAGAAGTGTAATTACTGCTGTCTGTAAGCCTTTATTTGGTGTATGGGCATTGTATTTCACCGACGCGGGACGCGTCGCCCCCATTAGAGCGCAATGCCCTGGCACAATAGTTCTTTACATGACTTCAAATTTGTTTTTTAACCTGTCAATCTGATTCAAGACGCAAGCACGGGGGCGACGCGTCCCGCGTCGTTTTTTCAACAGTCTCGTACTGCATCGCTTTTTCAGCAATTTCGTCTCGCGTCAGAAAAAGGCTGTTCGCCCTTAAAAGAGCGATACAAAACCAGCTTTTTTGCTTACGCCAGCCCAAATTGCCATATTAAGACAAATGGAACGGGCACGTTTGAGCGCCCGTTCCATTTGTATAAAATCACCTATCAACTGAACAGGTGTTCATTATTGGGTAATTACTTATCCTTCTTGCCGAATATGGAGAAATGCACATAACGTTTGGGGTGCGACTTGAGGTCTATCATCAACGAGTCTGCATTGCGCAAGGTAGAGTTCAAGTTGTCATATACGCCACGATCGTTCAAGAACAAGCCAAGTGTGTTATCCTTGCTCTTGAGTTTTGTATCAAGCGACGTAGACATTTCGCCAAGCTGGTTGGCCAAACGATTGGCACTGGCCAACGTAGCATTGGCACTATTGAGCGTGGTCTGCACATCAAGCGCCGCCAATTTGCCCGTAAAGCGCTCGGCATTGGCACTGGTATTTTTCAAATTGGCAAGCATCACAGGCACATCGTTCTGCATCAGCACGTTAAGTTTCTCTGACGTCTGCTTCAAATTGCTTGTTATAGCCTGTGCATTGTGTAATGTGGCAGCCAAGGCGGGGTCTGAAGTGAGACGGTTCAAGTTGTCCATAATCGAGTCGAGCTTTGGCAGCATCTTTTCTATCTGCGGCACCATCTCGCCCACTCTGTCCATTGCACCGAGGTGCATGCCACCCTGTATGGTGTCACCCTGCTCTATATTCTTAACAGGATTGGGGCCAAGCACAAGCGTCATTTTCACGCCACCCATAAGTTCGGCCTCGAGTTCGGCACGCGTTTGTTGCGGCACGCGCATCTCATCATCGAGTTCGATGCCTACCACCACATACTCGCCACGCTTATAGTCATAATCTATCGTACGTACAATACCCACAGGGTAGCCGTTGGCATAGACGGGGTTCGACACAGCAAGACCTGCTACGTCCTTAAACTTGACATAATAGGTATTGGTTGACTTGAACACGTTAATGCCCTTCAAAAAGTTCAGTCCCACAAACAGCAGCACGAGTGCCACCACTGCTGTGAGTGCTATTTTCATTTCCTTCTTCATACTTTGTTCTATTCTGTTGCAAGTAGTTGAGTCTGTTATTATTCTTTTTCCTTGGCTCGCGCTTCGGCCACAGTCACACTTTTGCCTGCCACAGTGGCTACTATATAGGCTGCGGGCAATTTTGCCTTCACCGTTTTCTGTGCTTTTTGCGCCTCAGCGTAAGTGTGATAGGTGCCATAATAGTATTTATAAAGCGCACCTTCCTTCACACGCGTTACGTCCAAGCCCTTAAATTGTGGGTCGTTAGTGGCAATTTCCTTCTTGCCCGCACCCACTTGTATACGGTAAGTCACACGTTGCTTGGCACGTGCGCCCACTTGTTCTTCCTTTGTATCCTTACCCTTTGTCTCCTTCGGGGACTTCTTCTTCGTTGCGGTTTGTTTGCCCTTGGCTTTATCTGTATCCTTATCCTTGGCTGTAGACTTAGCTGCCGCATTTTGCTTAGGTGTAGGTTTAGCACTTTGCTTAGATGTAGCATTTTGCTTAGGTGTAGCATTTTGCTTAGGTGTAGCATTCTGCTTAGATGCAGCATTTTGCTTCGGTGTAGCCACAGGCTTATTTGCCACAGCCGGTGTCCGCTTGGTGGCAGGTTCCTCCACTTTGCGTACTGGTGCAGCCTGCGCCGTTACCGGTCGCGTTTTAGGTTGTGATGGTCTGCGCGTTTCAGTCACAGGCTTCTCTTCATTTTTATCTGCATCAGGCTTCACTATACGAGCCGTGGGCACAGCCTCAACAGGCACAACAGCCACCTCTTTAGCTGAGGGGGTGTCTTTGCCGTTAGCGTTCACAGGTTTCTGTGCCACATCATTCGCAGCAGCCACCTGCAATGGCAGATTAGCCGGAATGTCGTTGACACCACGCTGGTGCATGCGGCGGTAGGCCAAGAAACCATTATAAATGCTGCGGCTCAACTCTGTCACGCCCTGTTGTGAATTTAGATACGCCTCCTCAGAGGGTGTGGTAATGAAGCCCAATTCTGTCAGCACCGAAGGCATCGAGGTATTGCGCAGCACCAAAAAGCCCGCCTGGTGCACACCTTTGTTAGGACGTCCTGCCGAGGTATACTGACGCTGAATGCAAGTGGCGAGATCGACACTTTGCTTCATAAACTTGTCCTGCATAAACTCAAATATCACATAGCTCTCAGCCTTATTCGGATCAAAGCCCTGATAGGTGCTTTTGTAATCGCTCTCGAGCGTAATAACTGAGTTTTCGCGTTTGGCCACAGCCAAGTTGGCATTGGCACGTGCCATACCCAGCGTATAGGTTTCAGACCCATAAGCCTGTCGTCCTGCGGGCAACGCATTGGTATGTACCGACACAAAAAGGTCTGCTTTGTTATTATTAGCTATATCGGCGCGTCGTTGCAAAGGTATAAACACATCTGTTTTACGCGTATAAACCACCTTTACGTCAGGGCAATTATTTTCAACCAGCCGGCCAAATGCCAACGCCACTTTAAGATTGATATCCTTTTCTTTTGAATAGGCACCAATTGCCCCTGCGTCATGTCCGCCATGTCCGGCATCAATTACGAGTGTAAAATTACGCTTTTCTACGTCAGCCAACGAAACAAACGGCATTATTGCGACAAACAGAACAATTTGTAAGTATTTCAAAAGAGAGGGCCTCATGTGTTTTAAGAGATTTTGCTATAAGTTTCTTAGTGTAGTATAAAATCATTACTACATACAAATGCAGTGCAAACCGAGCGCAGAACGTCAAGCTCGCTTGAACGTTATGCCGAGGTGCAGCCTATTTTGTGCAAAAATAGTGCAAACCGAGCGCAGAACGTCAAGCCCGCTTGAACGTTATGCCGAGATGCAGCCTATTTTCTGCAAAGGTAATGCAAAATGATGGTTGTGCAAAATAATCGCGCAACATATAAAACAACATGCCGTTCAAGGTGGCACACTTGCACAACCCTGAACGGCACATATTGTCATTTCATGTAAAAGCATTCGGAACATTGCATTCCGACCTGCTATTCACAACTCGGTTTTACTTCAATTTGCTGACAGCCTCCTTAATGCGGCGCAAGGCTTCAACAATGTTTTCATCGCTTGTGGCATAGCTCATTCGGAAGCACTCAGGTGAACCAAACGCGGCACCACCCACTGTAGCCACATGGCCTACTTCAAGCAAATAAATGGCAAAATCCATAGAATCTTTGATTACACGCTGTCCATCAGTCTTGCCAAAATAGTAGCTGCACTTGGGGAAGAGGTAGAAGGCACCGTGAGGATCGTTTACTTCAAAGCCAGGAACTTCCTTTGCCAATTTTACAATCAGGTTCTTACGACGTTCAAAAGCCTGTCGCATATCTTCCACGCACTGTTGCGGACCAGCAAAGGCTGCAGTAGCAGCCATTTGGCTCACCGAGCAAGGACCACTGGTGTACTGTCCCTGCAATTTGCTGCAAGCCTTGGCCAATTCGATCGGGGCTGCCAAGAAACCGATACGCCAACCTGTCATGGCGTATGCTTTCGACACACCATTGATAACGATTGTACGCTCTTTCATACCCTCACAAGTAGCTATTGAAGCATGCTGGCCTACATAGTTGATGTGTTCGTAAATTTCATCGCTGATTACGTACACGCCCTCATGCTTGCGGAGTACCTCGGCCAGAGCCTCAAGCTCGGTCTGATTGTATACCGAACCAGTTGGGTTGCTGGGCGAACAAAGAATAATGGCACGTGTTTTAGGTGTGATAGCGGCCTCGAGCTGTGCGGGGGTAATTTTGAAATCCTGCTCTATGGTAGCCTCCACAAATACGGGCTTGCCATCAGCCATGAGCACCATTTGCGGGTAGCTCACCCAATAAGGTGCAGGAATAATTACCTCCTCACCCGGTGAAACGATGGCCATCACAGCATTGCACACGCATTGCTTGGCACCATTCGAACATACAATCTGCTCTGGAGCATAATCCAGTCCGTTCTCATTTTTGAGTTTATCGCAAATAGCCTTGCGCAATGCAGGATAACCTGCCACTGGCGAATAGCGCGAATAATTCTCGTCAATAGCCTTTTTAGCAGCCTCCTTTATATGATCGGGGGTATTAAAGTCGGGTTCGCCAACCGAAAGGTTGATAATGTCAACGCCTTGTGCCTTGAGTTCTGCACTCTTTTGCGACATGGCAAGGGTGGCCGAAGGGGCCAAACGGTTTACGAGTGTTGAAAGCATTTTTGTAGATATGTATTAAAGATGTATGTGTAAAAGGGGCGAGTGCCAAACCTCATGTGTTTTGCACCCAACCCCTTCGTTTTTTAATAATCAGCTGCGTCTGTCGCCAAAAATGCGGAGCAGATACAAGAATAAGTTGATAAAGTCCAAATAAAGCGAAAGACTGCACAACAAAGCTATTTTCAGCATGTTGGTATCGCCTGCGCCCTCGCTCTGGCGAAGTATTTCCTTCATTTTCTGCGTGTCATAAGCAGTCAGACCGCAAAACAAGAACACGCCAATGTATGTCAAAGCCCAATCTAACGTACTGCTGGCCACAAACATATTGACCACAGTGGCTATAATAAGGCCAAACAGAACCATGATTAAAAGGCGGCCAAATGCCGAAAGGTCCTTTTTAATAGTAAAACCGACCACACTCATGGCGCCAAATGTGCCGGCTGTCACCAAGAACGTCGTAGCCACGCTCGACTCGGTATACGCCAACAATATATATGACATGGCCACGCCATTGAGCACAGAGTAAGCCACAAACATCAGCCCTGCCACAGCAAACGACAACCGCATGATATTGGCCGAAAGTATCCATACCAAAGCCAACTCGGCAATGAATATGCCCCAAATCAGGCCGCGGCTTGAGGCTATAGTATAAAGCAAAGACTCATTGCCAGCCACATAAAAGGCTGTCATACCTGTCACAGCCAGAGCCATTGTCATCCACAGATACACCTTCGTCATCAGCGACGACGTGCTCAACGCGGCCGACTGCGGAGCTTCAACCACATTGGGATTGTATTCATAAATGTTACGTTCCATAATCGATCAGATTTTTATAAGTGCAAAGTGTGTCCCATGCGCTCCTTTTTGGTTTCAAGGTAACGCTTGTTATACTTGTTAGGCGTAATTTCTATTGGCACATTTTCAGTAATCTCAAGTCCATAAGCCTCGAGCCCCACACGCTTTACAGGATTGTTGGTGAGCAAACGCATTTTGCGCACACCGAGCATGCCGAGTATTTGTGCCCCAACGCCATAGTCACGTTCATCGGGGTCATAACCAAGGTGCACATTGGCATCTACCGTGTCGTAACCCTCTTCCTGCAATTTATAAGCTGCAATTTTGGCCATCAGCCCAATGCCGCGGCCCTCCTGATTGAGGTAAAGCACCACGCCCTTGCCTTCTTTCTCTATCATGCGCATGGCTTTGTGCAGTTGTTCGCCGCAATCGCAACGCTCTGAACCAAAAATATCACCAGTCATACACGATGAGTGCACACGCACAAGCACGGGGTCATCAGCCTCCCACTCGCCCTTTATCAAAGCGATGTGTTCGAGTCCGTTACTCTTTTGACGGAACGGTATCAAACGGAAGTGACCATATTCGGTAGGCATATCCACCTCTTCTCCTTTCTCAACAAGGCATTCCGTTTTAAGGCGGTAGGCTATAAGGTCCTTGATGGTGATGATATGCAAGCCCTCGCGTTCGGCAAACGCCTGCAACTGCGGCATACGCGCCATAGTTCCATCTTCATTAAGTATCTCTATCAAGCAAGCGGCAGGTTGCATACCGGCCAAACGGGCAAGGTCTACTGCAGCTTCGGTATGTCCGGCACGTGCCAACACGCCACGATCTTGTGCATAAAGGGGGTTGATATGTCCCGGTCGTCCAAAACTCTCAGGCCGACTGTCGGGGTTGGCCAAGGCACGTATGGTAGCTGCACGGTCATGGCAACTTACACCAGTAGTACACCCCTCGAGCAGATCGACTGTTACCGTAAACGGGGTGCCAAGCATACTGGTATTGGTCTGCACCTGATGTTCAAGCCCCAATTGGTTGCAACGCTCTATGGTAACAGGCGCACACAACACACCACGGCCATTGCGTAACATAAAATTCACATGCTCGGGTGTCACCAATTCGGCAGCCATAATCAGGTCGCCCTCGTTTTCGCGGTCCTCGTCATCTACTACAATAACGAATTGTCCTTTTTTGAAATCTTGTATAGCTTCCTCAATCGAAGCAAGTTTGAATGAGCTCATTATGTTTCGTATTATATTATCTTATTTGAGTGTGCATAGCCTAATGTTTGCCAACAAGCCGCATTGAGGCCACACGCATAAAACGGGTCTGTGCCAGTCCCCACTCCACTATTTGTCAAGGCGCCTGTTGCGGCAATCGCAAGGGAAGCGGTGCGCCATTTCCAAGAGGTAATTGGCCGGGCGCAACACCGCCATCGGGCTGTTTGGGGGTATTCGGCGTGAGTTCGCCATGCTCCTGCATGTAGCGTTTATACTGATACCGGCGCCAAGCGTGCCAACCGCCGTAACCGGCCACGGCCAACAAAACAGCAGCCAGCAAGGTTACGACAACGCGCCGGTTCAAAGCCCAACGCTGAATTATACCCCCCGAGGGCGATACAACTGCGCCATTGGCCACGGTGTCACCTCCTTCCGCGAGCGTATTTCCCTGCAGCAATGCCAAGAGTTGCTCACTGGTACGCACAATCACACGCATATCACGGTAAAGGCGCAGGCGGAAACGCCAAATTCTAAACCAAAGCACAATGCCCAACGGCACAAAAAGCCCCGCCGCCACATTGGCCCATTTTTTGTCAAAAGGCGAAGTGTGCGCATGAGTATATAATATCGGATAGCGATTTAGCACCTCAAGCACCACGCGGTTACGACTATTCGACAATTCCTCAACGATGCGCTCCATCTGTTCATCAATCTGCTCTGCCACACTGTCTGGCACATGATGGAAGAATATATTCACATAGCTTGGTGCGCGCAACAATTTAGTCTTCTCGTTGTAAGCTTTGCAAGCTGAAATGAGCGCCTCAATCTCTGCAGGCAATTTGTCCAAGCGCGGCTCATCAATAATCACCTCTTTCCTGAAGATATGACGTGACGTACGCAAGCCAAACAAGCGCACGAAGAAATGCTTGTAAGCATCTATGTTAAACACGACCGAATCTTTGTTGGCCTTATACGTAAAGAATACGCTGAACGGTGCAATGACCATTGTGCTTATCCACATACCGAGCACCATGTTGATATTGCCATCGCGAGCCATTTTCATGCCCGAGGTGTAAATGATGTACCACACAATGAATATGGCCACCGAGATGACGGTTGGCATACCGAGTCCACCCTTGCGTATGATGGCACCCAGCGGTGCACCTACAAAGAAGAAGAGCAAACAAGCCAACGAATAGGTTATCTTATTATGCCATTCCACCTCGTGCCCCAACAAGCTGCGCTGTTCTTGGTCTGCGCCCATGGCTTTCCATTCCAAATCTGCCGAAACAGACTTCACACTCGACAGTGCAATTTGCCTTGCCATCTGTAGTTTTTGAGGGTCTGTATGAGCCACAATCGTGTCAAAAGCGAGTGTGCTCTGCCCTTGGCGCGACCGCAACAAATTCAACAACGCCACAGAGTCCTTTGCTGGCAACTGCGGACGTCGATAGTATGTCACACAGGCATCTTTGTAATATTGCCGTCCCACAGAGTCCAGCTCGGCATTCATCGAGTCCACGCTTTGCTGAATTTGCTTCATGTTTTTGGCAGTGGGCATACCGGCAATCAGGCTCTTGTCCATCAAATTGAAGTTGCTGTCAAAATCTATCAGCAAAGTCTTGAAACGGAATGTTTCGCGATCGAAAGGCTCATGCGCACCATTCTGCATCATTTGCGTGGCAGCACCGCCCGACGATTCAAGACTCTCAAATTGTTCACCATTCCACAGTTCCAGGCGCAAGTGCATTTTGTCACGTGTCACCTCCAGACGGGCTGAATCAGCCAGCACAATCTGCGCACGGTCAAAGCCCTGGTCTGTTTTATAAATTATGGTTTGGTACAACATGCCAGTGAGCGTGTTCTTACGCTGCACATATATGTTTATATTTGGTACGCCATTGTAGAACACACCTTCGGGTATCTCTACCGCTGGCGACTGCTCTTTCATACTGAACAGGAGCGTGCGCATATTTATCTGCGCATCTGGCGATGTAAAATTCTGAAAGTAGAATGATGTACCCGTCAAGAATGCTGCAAAAATGGCCAGCGGGCGCATGATGCGTATCAACGGTATGCCTGCAGCCTTCATGGCCAGCAACTCAAACGACTCACCCATATTACCAAAGGTGATGAGCGAAGCCAGCAATACCGAAAGGGGCAAAGAGTCGCGCACCAAAGTTTGAGCCATATACCAGTAGAACTTGGCCAAAATGTCGAACGACAGTCCCTTACCTATTAAATCGTCTACATAACGCCATGTAAACTGCATCATAAAAACAAAGAGTACGACAAAGAAAGCCCCTGCAAACACGAGCAGGAACTTTTTGAGTACATACCAGTCTAACTTCTTTATTATGACCATTATTGTATTATGATGCAATATTAAGTCACGCTCGGACACTATGCCATACCGCATGACTATGCAAAAATACAACTTTTTTCGGAGCTATGGGCTAACAGAACACAAAACAAACAAATACGCGCTGATAATACAAAATACAAATAAGAAAAAAGCAGTCACAACCAAAGTGTTGTAACTGCTTTGTAGCGCGAGACAGGATTGAACTGTCGACCTCATGATTATGAATCATGCGCTCTAACCATCTGAGCTATCGCGCCATAATTGGCTTGCGAGTGTCATTGTTTCTCGTTTGCGAGTGCAAAGGTACAACAAATTTGTAAACCTGCAAACTATTCAAGCACTTTTTTGAAATAAATTTTCAGTCACAACCTATACGGCATGCACAAGAAACACACTAAAGCTTTGATATTCAGCGACATGGACATCACAACAAAACGAAGTAAGAAACGGGCAAATAAAATGACATTTTCCACATTCCGACAAAAAACGATGCCACACCCGAGCCAGGGAAATGCGTCAATACTACAAAAAGCTATTGCGGTCTGGTAAAAAGGAAACAAGCGAACAGGCTCAAGCGCTAAGCGCTACCGCCAAACACAAGCACCAAACGCTACAACTAAGCGCTATCACCAAACGCTACCTCTAATGGGGGCGACGCGTCTCGCGTCGGAAAAATAAAAAGAATTGATACTAACTTCATTAAACAACAACTGCATTTTTCCGACGCGGGACAAGGCTGCTGAAAAATGCCCGACGCGAGACGCGTCGCCCCCATTAGTGCTTGCGTTTTCTATCAGATTGACAGGTTAAAAAGCGGATTTGAGACCAGGGAAAGTACTGTTATGCCAGGAAATTGCACTCTAATGGGGGCGACGCGTCTCGCGTCGGAAAAATAAGAAGGAAAGATACTAACTCCATTAAATAACAACTGCATTTTTCCGACGCGGGACGCGTCACCCCCATTAGTGCTTGCGTTTCTTCAAGCACAAAGCGCAACAACTAAACGCTATCACCAAACGAGTCGCCCCCATTAGTGCTTGCGCTTAGTGCTTGCGTTTTGTGCCTACTGATGAAGCCATTCTGCAAACAGACAACAAAAAGAAAAACAGCCAATGCAGAATCAAGAAAGCCGGGCAATGAACCTCATGTTCATTGCCCGGCTTATAATCTTATACGTAATTCAAGTAATAAAGCGTATTACTGAATACGGAAACGAACCGGAAGACGGAACCAAACTGGTACAGGGTGACCATTCTGCTTGGCCGGTACAAAGCGGTGGAGCTTGCGTACAACGTCAGCTGCAGCCTTATCACACTCACGTGAGAGCGACTTTTCAACCTTCACCGAACTTACCGAACCATCTACATCTACCTTGAAACGGAGTATTACAGTACCCTGCAATTCCTGTTCCTGAGCGATAGCCGGATAAACAACGTTCTTGTTTACGAACTGAATCAAAGCTGCCTCACCGCCAGGATATGTAGCCTGCTGCTCAACGAGCGCATTATCCATAACCTCGGGTTCTTTAGGAGGCACAGTCGTACCACCGGCACGCTGGTTTTCCTTCAAGTCGTCGATGTTGATACCGCTGTTGTCACCATTAGGGTTGGTGTAGTCCTGAGCGGCAATGGCGAACTTATTCTTAGTTACCTCATCCTGAGTTTTGAGTTCCTTTGAGTGGTCCACCTTGTCATCTTCAACGATCTTAGGCACGGTGAATTGGATAGACGACTTAACGTTAACCTTTTCAACCGGCTTCTCGTATTCGAGTTCGGGTTCTTTTTTCTTAGGTTCTTCCTTCTTAGGTTCATCCTTCTTCAATTCCTGAAGTTCGGTAACCTCTTCAGAAGCCATATCCTTATTCTTGGCCAAAGCCTGCTCCACTGCCGATTTAGCGAGCAAAGCAGCAGCTACAGCCACAATAATGATAACGACGATAATAATTGCACGGAGTTGGAACTTGCCCTTGTTGGCGCGGTTACGATAAGCTCCGTACTCTTTGTTACGTCCTTCGAAGACCAAGTCACACCATTGTCTTGATGCTAAATCTATTTTAGACATAATTATTTGTTACTTAGCTTATTGTTATTACTGCGCAGTGCCGTTCTTGAGAGCCTCAATCTTGAGTCTGTCACCGTCTGCAAACTTATCAATCACATAACGACCAATGCTGCAAATCTGCATTTCGTCGAGTACCTGAATAAGGTTGTCGTAGGTTGCCTTGTCAGATGCCTTGATAATTACACTGGGTGTGTAATCAGCATTTTTGATTTTGTTGAGTTCTTCCTTGAACTGAGCCTTCTGCTTTTGTTCTTGTTGAACGTTTGAGGTAACCATACGAGCGTACTTGTCCTTCAATGCCTGTACAGCCTTTACAGCCTGCGGGTTGCTTTCGAGCAACACCTTGCGCAAGCCATTCTTGCCGTAAGTAGTGGCGAACAATTTACCTTCATTGGGAATATCAGTACCACCATCAGGTTTACCCTTAAAGTAGTACAGCGTGTTATTCTCATCGATGAGGATAGTGATAGCCTTCGAAGCGGCCACCTGGCTCTGATTTTCTTCCTTTATATCTTCCTTATCCGAAGGCATTGAAATCTCCATTGTCTGCGGTTTAAGGAGTGTAGTACAAAGCATGAAGAATGTCACGAGCAACATGATCATATCCACCATCGGCGTGAAGTCCACGCGCGAGCTCATTTTCTTTTGTTTACTTCCACCTAATTTTGCCATAACATTCAAATTTTAGTTATCTACGCCCTTGAGTGAGGTAATCAGGTTGTAACGATTTTCCTCAATCTCGCGCAGAGAATCCATAACTCTTTTAATTACAGCGTAGGAAGTAGACTTATCAGCCTTGATTGCAATACGCATATTCTCGCCACACGCCTCACGTGCTGTGCTTACCCAGGTTTTCAGCTCATTGTTTACGCTGTCGCAAGGAATACCGGCCTCTTTGCTCTTGGTGAGCAATTCATTTTTTTGGTCACCGCTGGCCAACCAGCCTTTGATGGTGTTGAGCGGTGTACCGAATGTAGGAACCTGTGCAAATTCCTTCACTTCCTGCGGTGAAAGGCTCAACTTACCGGCCTCGTTCATCGCATCAGCGAGTTTTGTAAGGCCTTCAGGCGAGTCCATTGTCATGAACACCTTGCCGTTCTTCTCTACGAAGATGGTGAGCAAGTTGGTAGAAGGAATCTTGATTTCAGATACCGAACCAGGTGTTACCACCTTGATGGGTTCTTCCTTAACGAAAGTAGCAGTCAACATAAAGAAGGTAAGCAGCAGGACCATGACATCGCTCATCGGCGTCATGTCGATGAACGTATCTTGTTTTTTAATCTTAAAACGTCCCATGTCTTAAATACCTTTTTATGCGATTAGTGAGTTGCTGAGAATGTTTCTACGATAGTGAAACCAACTTCGTCGAGGCTGAAAGTCAAGCGGTCGATCTTGTTAGTGTAGTAGTTGTAAGCGATAACGGCGAGCGCACCAGTTGCGATACCAGAGGCAGTATTTACAAGGGCCTCAGAGATACCTACTGAAAGGGCTGAAGAGTCAGCACCACCTTCACCAGCACCCATGGCTGAGAATGACTTGATCATACCGAGCACAGTACCGAACAGACCCATCAAAGTACCGAGTGTTACGATAGTACCGATGATAGGAAGGTTTTCCTGCATCATAGGCATTTCGAGAGCTGTAGCTTCTTCGAGTTCCTTCTGGATCGAGAGCACCTTCTGTTCCTTTGTCAGCGTGTTGTTCTCTTCCATTTCCTTGTACTTGCGGAGTGTAGCGCCTACTACGTTGGCTACTGAACCACGCTGCTTGTCGCAGAGCTGCTGAGCCTTAACGAGGTCGTTCTGCTTGAGAGCTACCTTGATGTCAGCAACGAACTTGGTGAGGCTTGAACGACCGTAAGCATTGCGGATAGCGAAGAAACGTTCGATGGCCAAAGCCACTACAGTTACGAACAAAGTCCAAATGATAGGTACAACGAAACCACCTTTGTATACAGTACCAAGAATACCAGCAGGTTCGTAAGTATTGTCTGATAATACAGAGAACATTGCGGGATCGTTGTCAGCACCCTTAAAGTTGCCAAGATAACCAGCACCGAAGAGGTAGAGACATACTGCGATGACTGCACATACGATGATTACGGCGAAACCAGACTTGATGCCGGTAAAGCCCTTTGATTGTTTGGGTGCACCCTTGGGTGCGCTAGCATTTGTAGTTGCCATTGTTGTAAAGATTAATTGTTTGTAGAAATTTTAGTTGTTTGTTTTCAGTTGATTTGCCATACCTATATAGCATACGGCACTATATTTCGTGGCAAAGATAACACATAAAAAGCAAATACGACTTTTCCATGTCACTTTTTTGCGGTTAATTTTGTGTTATAAAGCATATCGCACAAAATGACGGTGATAACGGGCATTTGTGCGAGTCTGCCAACGTGTCAAGGAATGGTTACCATCGTGGCGCCATAGCCGTACTCCCGAAACGAGGCATCTTGGTAGCGGCATTGCTTGTAGTGTGTGCGCAATTCTTTAATCAGCGCATTGCGCAGCACGCCCTCTCCCTTGCCGTGTATAAACACGATGCGGCGGCCATGCTCCTTGGCATGTTCGTCAAGGGTGTCGCGAAACACCTTAATTTGGTAGTCCAGTATATCCTTTGGCTCGAGTCCCACCATGGTGTCGAGCAGTTCGGTAGCATGCAGGTCTACCTCCACCACGGCATTGCGGTCTTGTTTCTGGCGGGCACGTTTTTCGGCACCGCTCACCTTGTGCTCCTCGGGGTGCAGTTGTTCCTCGGGCGACTGCATGGCCTCACGCAGTTCTTCAGCATCAACAAACATGGCACGTGCCGGACGGTCGTCCTTTATGACGTCGTACGCCAAAGCAGGGGTATTGAAGAACATGGTGGACTGGAAGGCATGGAGCTTGTAAAACTTTGTACCATCTATGCGCAGATTAACGCTGTACGCCGGTTTGGGCATAAATGCCTTGTCGCGCTTAAAAGCCAAGGTCTGTATGGTCACGCGCTCCCACTCTTCTAAGCGGTTACGCTGAAACTCTTCGAGGAACACCTTGGTGTTGGGCGCAATTTCACCCTCATGGCGCACCGTTACGGCTTTGCCTTCGTAGGTGAGCAATATATAATGTATAAAGTAATTGCAATCGTTCACCAAGTAGGCTTCAAACGGGGTGTCACTCACCTGTTTGATATTTTTGGGCACAAAGGCCAGACAGAGGTTCAATTCGTTGGCCCCTCTCCTCTCCTGCCCCATGGGGCGGTAAGTGAGTTCCTTGTCGGCCACATCGGTTTCTTCCTCTTCTTCATCGTCGTCCGTCACGGCCAAGGCATTCTTTACCGAGGTCGGTGCGGGCTTGTCGGCCTCGTCCTTTTTCTTTTTCTGCTGTGCTGCCACCACCTTGGCTATGTTATAGTCGTTTGTTTCGACAGCCACCACTTCGGTTACGAGGGTGGGAATTTCAAAGCCATCGGCATCGGCCACCAGCACAACGTCCTTGCTCTGGAAACCTGTCACCGTGCCGCCTCCCACATCATTCAGAAAGCGGACTTTGTCTCCTATCTTTACCATAGTGTTTACTAAGTAGGTGTTCAAAATTATTTTATACAATCAGCAGGTGTCATTTTCACATTGAAAGCACGTTCTCGAGGCGCATCTATCTCCTTCGTCCTCGGTCACATAGCCCGCTATGCTCCCTCACACGAAGGAGATATCTGCGTCCCGATAACGCACTTTCAATGTAAAAATAATTTTGAACACCTACTTACTTTTTCATTTCAACAATATGCGTGGCGGGCAGTTCCTTGTTACGTTTTTCGGTTTCTGCCACCACAGCCTCGGCCAAACTGCGGAAGGCCAACGCCGTCATGGTGTCATCTTTCACTGCTGCGGGTTCGCCCTCGTCGCCACTTTCGCAAATGCTTTGCACAATGGGTATTTGTCCCAACAGGGGCACCTGCATTTCCTCGGCCAAACGTTTCACGCCTTCCTTGCCAAACAGGTAGTACTTGTTTTCGGGCAGTTCGGCGGGTGTAAACCATGCCATGTTTTCCACCAAACCGAGTATGGGCACATTCACCTTGTCGTTGCGATACATGTCAATACCCTTGCGTGCATCAGCCAAGGCCACAGCCTGTGGGGTTGACACAATCACGGCACCGGTTATGGCCAAATTCTGCAACAAAGTGAGGTGTATGTCTGACGTTCCTGGAGGGGTGTCGAGCACAAAGTAGTCGAGCTCGCCCCAGTCGGCATCTGCTATGAGCTGCTTCAGGGCATTCGATGCCATGCCGCCGCGCCATAATGTGGCGGTGTCAGGATTGACAAAGAAACCGATACTCAATATTTTCACCCCATACTTCATGGCGGGAATGAGTACTTGTCGCCCATCTTTCATTTCGGCAAAGATATTTTCGGCCTCCATGTGGAACATTTTGGGCACCGACGGGCCGAATATATCGGCATCGAGCAAACCGACCTTATAGCCGAGTTTGGCCAACGCTACTGCCAGGTTGGCAGCCACTGTGCTCTTGCCCACACCGCCCTTGCCTGAGCTTACGGCAATCACGTTCTTCACCTGCGGCAACATTTTGCCGGGTTCGGGACGTGCGGCTTGCGTGGTTTTGGTCTTGATTTCCACCTCCACGTCTTTATCCACATAGGTATGGATTGCGGCCTCGGCCGACTTGAGCACCGACTTCATGAAGGGGTCGGTTGACTTTTCAAATATAATTGAAAATGACACGTGCATGCCGTCTATACGGAGGTCGTCCTCCACCATGCCGGCTTCAATCAGATTTTTGCCATTGCCCGGATAGCGCACTTGCGCCAGGGCGTCTGTTATGAGTTTTGGATATAATTGCATTGAGGTTTATGAGTTAGGGGAGAGTTTTGAGGTTATAAGGTTATAAAGTTACCGAAGCTTGAGGTTCTGATGTTTTAGTTCTGAGGTTATAAGGTTATAAAGTTACCGAGGTTTGTCGAGCTCTCAAAGGTTACTTTATAACCTTATAACCTCAGAACTTATAACCTCAAACTCATAACCTCATAACCTCAGAACCTCAGGGCCCTACTTGCTCGTAGTCAGCCCCGAGCGTTTGCTGCGGTTATAACTACGGTAGTCGTCTAATTCTATCTCCACATCAGGCTCCACGAGTTCGCCCTGCTGCGGCAACTGGAATTTGAGATATTTGATGGTCAGTCCACGAGCAATCCATTGTTGCTCGTAATAAGTTTGTATGCCCAATATCTGTTTTACCTCCTCGTCCTGCTCTGCAGCCAGGGTGTGATACAAGTCATCGGTTTTGAAGTCGACAGGCAGTTTGTTTGCCTCCACCATATAGTTGGTGTAAGTAAAAAGGAAATTGCTGTCTGTCTTGAGATGTATCAAACCATTGTCCTGCAAAAAGCGGCGGTATCGCGCCATGAAATAGGTTGAGGTCAGACGCTTGGTCACCTTCTTCATCTGCGGGTCAGAAAAGGTGAGCCATATTTCGGCCACCTCGCCAGGGGCAAAGAAACGGTCGATAAACTCAATGTGTGTGCGCAAAAATGCCACATTGCTCATGCCGGCCTCAAGCGACTCGGTGGCTCCGGTCCACATACGCGCACCCTTGATGTCGACGCCTATAAAGTTCTTATCAGGAAACAGACGTCCAAGGCCCACGGTATACTCACCACGGCCGCAACCAAGCTCGAGCACTATCGGGTTGTCGTTTTTGAAAAAATCGGCGTGCCAACGCCCGCGCATGGCAAATGGTGTGTCATTGGTTGCCACATCGGCTGCCTGAAACACGTGCGGGTAGCGCTCCATGTCGGCAAATTTTGCGAGTTTATTCTTGCTCATTATTGAGTATTTGCTTTACATCGGTTTCTACTTGCTGCAATTTGTCATTGCACATTTTTATAAGTTGCTGCGCTTCGGCCAGTTGCGCCGTCAGTTGGTCAAGCTCGAGCGTATTCTGCTCAAAACCCTGCACAATGGTCTCCAACCGCTGCATGGCTTGTTCGTAGGTCAATTTCTTTTGGGGCATAAGTGCGTATATAATATCATTCAAGTTTCGGATTTTGCAAAGGAGCGGGGACTGAATCATCGTGCAAGGCAAATGCCACCAATGACGCTTTTGTCCACCACTTCACTCCACCACGCTCTTGGTCTGGCCTGTCTGGAAACGTGTCAGCAATTCGTCGCCCGGCTTCAGTGTAGCGGCATCGCGCACGGTTTTGCCGTTATGGGTGGTGATACTAAATCCCATGGCCAGTATGCGGTCGGGAGCAGCCAGCTTGATGCTGCGTTGCAGCATGTCATGACGGTGGTGTGCCTGAAGCAACACGCGGTCTACGGCATTGCGCAGGCGCTGCGGATATCTGTCGAGCGCCCCCTGTTGTTGCTGCAATCTGCTCTGAATCAAGAGTTCGAGTTTGGCACCCAACTTCAGCACACATTCGCGCTGGCGGCTCACATAGCGTGACGATGCCAGCTCGAAGCGATGCGACACACTGTCAAAGCGCTGCCGGCGCCGGGCCACCTGCTGCATGGCCGCATAATTGGCACGTTGTGCAAGGAGCGAGAGCCGTTGTTCATCACGCTGCAAGCGCTGTTGCACGGCCTGCAACAATCGGTCCTGCAAAGCTTTGAGCATGGCCAGTTCGTTGCCGCGGCGCTCTATCAGGAAGGCTGCCACTGCCGTAGGGGTTTTAAGGCGGGTGTGGGCCACGAGGTCGATGATGGTGTCGTCGCGCTCGTGTCCGATGCCCGTCAGCACAGGCAGGGGGAATTGTGCCACGTTGGCAGCCAGCATGTAAGTGTCAAACCCATTCAAGTCGGTTGTGGCACCGCCGCCACGTATAATCACCACCACGTCCCACTCACTGGCCTGTGCCGCTATGCGGTCGAGCGCCGCTATCACGCTCTGTTCTACGCGGTCGCCCTGCATGATGGCCGGAAAAAGTTCGACTGTGAAGTCGTAGCCGCTCTGCTGCAACTGGTTGCAAAAGTCGCCGTAGCCCGCCGCCGTGGCACTTGACACCACTGCCACTCGGCTGATTACACGCGGCAGGGGGAGTTCCTTGTTAAGGTTCATCACGCCATCGGCCTCGAGCTGACGGATTATTTCCTTGCGGCGTGCAGCCAAATCGCCCATAGTGTAGGTTGGGTCAACATCTATCACGTTGAGCGAAAAGCCATACAGCTCGTGAAACTCTGGCACGACACAAGCCATCACCTTGATGCCGGCATCGAGCCGCTGACCGGTGGCACGCTCAAAGTGTGACGTTATCATCACATAATTTTGCCGCCAGATGTTGGCACGCGCCTTGGCCACGAGCGACCCGCTGGCTTCGTCCTTTTGCACGAACTCCATGTAGCAATGTCCGTTCGATGCCACGCGCAATTCGCTTATTTCGGCCACCACCCAATAGCAGTCGGCCATGGTTTGGCGCAGTGTGGCACGCACGCGGCTGTTGAGTTCAAACAGCGTGATGGCACGCGGCTTGGCTTGCTGCGGTTCGTGTTCAATATCCTGATATGTGGGTGCAAATGGGTCTATCATAGAGCAAAGTTACGAATAATAAGTAGGTGTTCAAAATTATTTTTACATTGAAAGTGCATTATCGGGGCGTAGATGGTTCCTTCGGGTGAGAGAGCATAGCGGGCTATGTGACCGAGGCCGAAGGGAACAGATGCGCCTCGAGAATGTGCTTTCAATGTGAAAATGGCACCTACTGATTGTATAAAATAATTTTGAACACCTACTTATACGAATGTGCAAGGTGCTTTTGCAGCCCCTCACACCCTGGCACTATTTTTTACGACAAATACCCCATACCTTTGCCGCAGCAAACAGCTTGCACACTGCACGCCAATGTACTACACAAAAGGCAAAAAGTTTTTTCTTGCATCTTACACTTTTTAGTCCTTTTACCTTGATTATCAACAAATTACGCAGTGTAAGATGATTTCAAAACATCTTACACTATCCTACACCACATCTTACACTATCTTATACTGCATCTTACACTATCTTACACTGCATCTTACACCCACATTTGTCACCCTGTAAATACGTCATCGGGCAACGGCCACGCAGCAACGGTCATGCGGAATGCGGGCATAGGGGGAGCGGAAAGTATGATGCTCCGACTGATTTTTCTGCCTCCCGTTGGTGTGCAGCCGCTCTCGCGCAACGCATTTTCCCTTCTGCATGACATCTGGTGTGCAAGCGGTGTGTAAGATGATTTTTTATTATCCTACACTGCGTAACGTTTTAGTTATCAGGCATTTACATGTGTTTTGTGTAAGATGGCAGATTATCTGTCACAAACAAAAATATGGAGGTAGGGGATAATCTTTGACAGCAATTATTGCAGCCTGGTGAAACGTAAACGTGCGAACGGACTCAAGCACCAAGCGCTACAACTAAGCACTACCACGAAACGCTACCACTAATGGGGGCGACGCGTCTCGCGTCGGGGTAGGAAAAAGGAGGGAAATACGAACTCTACTAAATAACTGAAGTTTCGGATTTGTCAAGGGCGGGCTGAAAGCCCAATGGAGCACATAGCCCAGGGCAAGCGAAGCGACA
>OLIS01000100.1_pt1 | contig 60907 bp, 66 predicted proteins | sample 1601351 | NCBI WGS metagenome assembly OLIS01 (sample SAMEA2452122, study PRJEB22498) | human gut metagenome | biome: human feces; feature: human gut; material: feces | place: Australia | collected 2012
CGTAGAAGTCGAATTGTGCGGTAACTGGCTTTGGATTTCAGGAGATACAAGACAGTATAAAGACCGCTTAAAGGCCCTTGGTTGCCGATGGGCCCCGAAAAAAATGAAATGGTACTGGATGCCCGAAGAAGAACGACACGCAAGACACTACAGAGGGAAAAGCACCATGGCAGAAATTCGTAATAAATATGGCTCGACCCGATTTGTTAAAGGCGATGACAACAAAAAAGCCATTACCGCTTAAATTCATAATTTCATAGGGCCGTGAGAAACGGCCCCGGCCATTGGCCGAACGTAAAGAAAGGAAAACAAACCATGAACACCTACGAAGAAAAACAGGAAGCAAGAAAAGCCAGATTTGAAGAATTGGCTATGAACGCTAGAAGAGAAGCAGACGCATTAGCTCGCCAGTCTAGCGATATGCTGAAAGGTATTCCCTTTGGGCAGCCCATCATGGGAGAACGTGACCGCCGTTTCAGAAATAGAGCAGGAGCAAAAATGGACAAAGCCATGGAAGCCAGCAAAAAAGCTGAATATTACGAACAGAAAGCGGAAAGCGTCGGCAAAGGCGGTATTTCTGGACTTGACCCCGAAGCCATCACGAAACTTGAAAAACAGCTTGAACAGTTGACAGCCCATCAAGAACGGATGAAAGCAGCCAACAAGGCAGTAAGAATGAAGAACCAGGAAAAAGGAAACTTGAAATTAAAGGAATTAGGCTATAGTGATAAAGAAATCGAGGTTTTGAGAACTCCCAACTTCCTTGGCCGTTTTGGCTATCCTAACTATGAACTCACGAATAATAACGCTAATATCCGAAGAATTAAGCAGAGAATTGAAGAACTGAAAGAACTTTCAGAAATGAAAGTAGAAACGGAAACCAATTCCCTTTATGAATTTTTCATGGACGATGGAAGACTCCAGTTCTCTTTTGATGGAAAACCCTCAGGGGAAATCAGAGACATTTTAAAAAGCTATGGTTTTAAGTGGTCGCCGTCTCGCTCCACATGGGTAAGACAGGCAAACAGAAAAGGCTTTTGGTCGGCTGACCAAATCAAAAAACAACTTGCTCCTTTTGTAGAAAGCAAGGTATAAGATGTATATTTTTGATTTCCCCTATTGGGGATTATATCTCGATGAATTGGAATCAGTCGAATTTAAATAAAAATACAGAAAGAAGCCGGGGTGATCTCCCGGCTTGGCCCTCGGCCAGGTGGAAATATGATTAGATTTGAAGTTATAGCGAGTGCATTAACCGAATGGGATTTACTGGAAAAGTTAAAAGATGTTTACGAAAACCCCCACCTGAATTTATATATGGGCTATGTAGTGGATATGGAAACAGGAGAGGTATTTCCTGGAAACTTGAGACTTAATAAAGGAAAATATGAAGTTTTCAAAGTTATTGCAGATTGAAAGGAATAGAAAATGAAATCAAGAAAAGTGGCCGAAATCAACGGCAGAAATATTATTTTAGTAGACCAGGAATATAAAGATACAAAATGGATTCAATGGGTAGTAAGTCGTACCTATGATGAAACGCAACCGGAAAATCAAAAATGGGATAGCGGTGTATACTTTGATTCACTAACCGATGCCGTCAATTACGCAACAGGGAAATTTTTAAAACAGTAACTCACGAAACACTTAGAAAAGTTTCAATCGAGACTTTTCTAAGTCCGTTTCATGATATGATAAAAAATCGGAGCCGGGCCAGTGGCCCGGCCTACAATCTATTCTTTAGTTATAAAGGGGAGAAACTTATGAATAACGTCTCTATTACCGGAAGAATCACAAGAATGATTGATTCTAAAAGCACTGATGGTTATACCATTCTAAACTTTTCCATTGCAGATAATAAGACGGCCAAACAAACTGGACGTTCCCAATTCTTTAATTGCGTCATTTTCAAACAAGGAGCCGACACTATGAAGAAATATGCCAAAGTGGGCGATCGGATTTCTATCACTGGAACAATGCAATGGCAAGACTGGAATAAAAATAATTTTAAAAAAGATGTACTGAAAATTATCGTTGACCGCTTTGAATTATGCGGTAAAGCAGAAAATGAAATTACTCCGGAAAAAGAACAGGAAAACACATTGGATAACCTACCATTTCCAAAAGATTTCTCCCCAAAAGTTACTTTTTAAACCTGGGCTGGCATTGCCATCCCTTGCTAACGTTTAATTTGAAAACGAATAATTCCAAATAATAATTACTTACTTTTATTTGAAATTATTTATTTTTCATGGTATAATTAAGGCGAAAAACAAATAATTCTGAACAACATTTATTTGTTTTTATTCGTTTCTTCTCTTAGAAAGGAGTACATTATGATTATCAATGTAGCTCATACTAAAGGCGGTGTGGGTAAAACCACCATTGCAGTAAACCTGGCGATTGAAATGCACGCTGATCTGTTCGACCTGGATAATCAGAACAGCAGCTATAATTTCTCTTTACTGAATGAAGACATCCAAAGACCAATTCATTTTTGGAAAGATAGAAACCTTTTAAGAGAAATCATTGAAACTTACAAAGACAAACCAGATAAACACATCATCATTGATAGTGGTGGTTACGATTCCAATGTTTCTCGTGAAATCATTTTGAACAGTAATCTGATCATAACTCCGATCACTGTCAGTCAGACCGAAGTAGATGGATTACAGAAGTTCAATTCTGAAAACGTTGAAATCGCTCTACAATCCAATCCTGAAATTAAACCTTATATCCTTCTGAATAAGATTTCTCACTATGATAAAAAGGATGCCGAAGACCTAATTGAATACATTCATGACCAGGTAACTGACTACAAAGTACTTCATACCATGTTAGGAGCAAGAAAAGACTATAAGAAAGCATTTTCAGAAGGAAAGTCAGTCAATGAATATAATCGAACCAGCCCGGCAGCCAAAGAAATGACCGAACTTGTGAATGAAATTTTTGAAATTATCAAGGAGATTTGAAAATGAAATTTACAAATACAAAGAAAAAAGAGGAAGAAGCAAAACAGGAATATATCAATAATGCCCCATTATCTGAAAAGAAACGGAAAACTACCAGCGTAACCATTGCAATTAACGAAAAAGAACGTGAAATGCTGGATAGTTACCTGGAAACCACCAAAAACGAAACTGGCAGAAAGATTTCAAGAAGTACATTCTTCAGAAATTGTGCCATGGAAAACATCAAGAAAAAGGTAAATGTAGTTTCTGAAGATGTGTGGGGTGGTGAACCATTCACTATAGCAGAAGCATCTCTTAAATTTAATATACCAGAAGAAACAATCACATCCGCTTTAAATAGTGGACGGTTCATGAAAAATGAAGCTAAAATCCTTAATATAAAACAGGCACGTGTATGGGTAGTTACTCGAAATGGCATGGAAAGAGTATTTAATCGAATCAAATGAAAAAAGGATCCTCTGTATACCAGGGGATTCTTTTTTCATTTTCAAAATAAGAAAAATAATAAAAGTTCAAAAAAGTTTACAATGTGGGAAAATGTACTCATAACAAATCTATTGAATTTTGAATTACATTGATAGGATCGGACATCTCAAAATCAAAAACGTGGGAAAATGTACTTAGAAGAACATTTTCCCACGTTTTTAGATCCTAACTATTGTTATTTATTGAATAATGTTAAGAAGTTAAAAGAGTTAAGAGGGCCTGAAACAACCGATAAAATCTAGCTTTTTTAGGCCATTTAAGTACAAATTACCACGCTTATGAGTACATTTTCCCACGTTACGAGAACATTTTACCACGCTTTTATCTTTCCTAAGTACAAATTACCACGTTTTCAAGTACATTTTACCACACTTATGAGTACATGCCTCAAAACGGTGTACTTATAAGTACATAAAAATTGCTATGTACTTATAAGTACAAGGCGTGATATAATGTACTTATAAGGAGTGATACCCATGGACATTGTAAAATACGACAACGAATTTAATCTGACGAAAAACTTCAATAAGTTATCGCAGGTGGAACAGGATATCTTCTTCACTATAACATCAGAATTTACCAAAAACAAGAAGACCCATCTCACACTGACTGCAAACTTTATCCGTCAGAAAATCAACATGAAAGGGAAATACAGACCCAGTGAAGTAACAACCTTCCTGAAAGATTTATCCTTGAAATTATCTGAAATTCCATTTATCATCGAAAGTGATAATGATATTATCGTAACCCCGATCTTTGCTAAGTTTCATGTAGATAAGACCACACAGGAAACCGAAATCATTCTGAATGACCAGTTTCTCAGCTACTTCTATGACATCCCGATTTCATTCACGCAGTTTGAGTTATCTAAGTTTGTCAACTTAAACTCAAAGTATGCAAAAACACTGTTCCGCTATCTGCTTGACTTGAAGCACTATGCTCACGAAAGAAAAGATGGTGTGAGAATCTGGACGATAGACTTTGAAGAGTTCAAGAAAATCATGGTTTTCCCAAAGTCATACCAGACCACTTCTATCATGAGAACTTTGAACAAAAGTGTTGAGGAAATCAACAAAAGTGGTTACATCACAAACCTGACCTATGACAAGGAATTTTGGGTAGAGAAAAAAGGAAAGCCTGTAAAGTCTTTGATTTTCTCGTACCAAATTGCCAAAAGGGAATCTCTTGTAGTTCCTAAAGAACAACCACAACCACAGGAAGCTCCATTCCCAGAAGATACCGAAACTGCTAAAAGTGCTAAACCACAAAAACTGTTCTGTCCTTACTGCCATAAGGAAGTTGTTAAGAAAAACGGCAAGAACGGCTCATTTTACGGCCACAAGTATTATAAGCAAACCACGTGTAAACACTCATGGACTAGCCTGGAAGACCTTATGACTGAAACCAACATGGTTCAGCAAGCTAATAAAGACCGGGAAGCACAAAAACAGAAAAACGCTGAAAATATGGAGTACCTGGAAAAACAGCGAGACCAGTTATTTCATAACATGGGATTGATGGAAGAATCAGAAGAATACAACAAGAAAGGAGAAGCTGATGAATGATGATTATTTGCAAGACCTGATGATACGATTTGCCTACAACAGTACCGCTTTAAACGGCAATGCTGCTACCGAGGAAGAAACCCGAAGCATACTGCTAAGTGAATATATCTCAAAACCAATCGCACTCCGGGAACTTTATGAAATCCTGAACTACAAGGATCTGATGAAGTTCCTGGAAGCTCATCAAGAGGAAGAGATCAAAGCTCAGACTATTATCGAAATCAACCGCATAATCACGGAAAATCTCGATAGTAATCAAAATCTTGCCAATAACGAAAAAGCAAAATTGGAAAAATGGGCTGCCGATCTGACCTGGCGATTAAAGTTCTGCACCAGTGATGAGGAACGATTTAAAGTACTCATAGAGCAACATGCTGAATTTAAAAAGCTCAATGTCTTTGATAGCAAGAATGATAGTACCGGACGTGCCCTGCTCCTCTTGTCATGCATGCATGACAAGATACCCCCGATCATTTTTGAAAAATCTCAGGAAGAACAGTATGAACTGGCAATGGAAAATCAGGATATCGAAGAACTGTGCATTTTGGCAGCAGAGGAAAAAAAGAAAGAGAAAAAACGACTGGCCGAATATGATGAAGAGTATCAAATCGATGTAAAACTGCTTAAAACGCTTTCTGACGAGTTGGAAGAAGCTCATAGTACATTTTATCAAGATGAGGTACTCGAAGACGAATACGGCCAAAATAGAGCGTTTTTAGACAGCGTTAAAACGAAAAGAGACCAGGAACAAATCAAATTCAGGGTTAGAGACTATAAAGAACACTGCCAGGATATTTCAAAAGATCGTTGTGCTGCTCGCACCAGCCGAACCAGATATGATGATTATGATGAAGGACGGCATTTGTAAAAGGGGGAGACCTACTATGAAAATGAAAAAAATGATTTGTGCTGCATTTTGCGGGTTAGCTGTACTGACTATGGCCGGATGCGGTGAATTGAAACCTGACCAGGTAAATGGTGTATACAAAAATAACAACAACACCTACGTATTTGTCTATGATACTGAAATAGAACTAGCAAACAAAGAAAAAGCAATGCAGTTCAAAGTCTATGAAACTGATCCAAAATCTGTTTATGACAACAAACAAATTTACAGTAAATCTGAGTTCCTGTTGGATAAGGACGGAAATATTTATCAACCCGACTTAACAGGAGCAAAAGTAATGTATGGCAAATTCAAAGATAATACCGTAAATTTCAGCAAAGAACTAAAAGCCAACAGTATTATAGTTGGTGAATATAAGAAATCATCCGATCCTACACCAAGCGATGAAGAATTGAGTTATGATGGTTGGAAAGTAGAATCTGATAAAATGAAAAATTATCTAGCCAAGAAAAAAGCCGAAGGCCCCAAGCCATCTGCTTTTGATAAGTTCAAAAAATAAGGCTAGAAGTAAGAATTAAATACCTAAAGGATGGGAAGAAATCATATCTTTCTTCCTGTCCTTTTTTCATGGATAAAAAACAAAAAATAATGAGGAAATTTGAGATAGCAGGCCATTCACAGAAATATGCCCTCTACTACAGGAATACTACAGGTAACTACAGGTAACTACAGGGGGGAACCGATGAGACCAGACGGTATCGAAGAAAAAAGGGGGTAGGCGTTTCCGTTTATGCGTAAAAGCGTTTCCGTTTATGCGTAGATCCGTTTCCGTTTATGCGTAAAAGCGTTTCCGTTTATGCGTGAATAACTTTTTAATTCACATAGTTAATCACATGTTATTCACGCATTACGATGGCTGAATAAAAAATATATTATTCAATGAAACTCAAATAAAAACAAGTAGAAAATACATAGTTTTGCTTAAATTTAATTTGAAAGCATTTCATTGAACTTTCCTATAATTTCATATATACTTCTAGGAAAGAAACGGTTAACTTAACAAAAAGGGGGTATCCTATGAACTACTATTTAATGCAACAAAATAATGGCATAGCCAATATTGATATAAATATTCAAACAGGTAGAATTGTTCAGATAAATGAAATCTATTCATTTGAACGATTACCTGTTTTTACAACGGAAAACAATTTCAACGAATTAAAAGATTCACTGAATAAATGGATCTCTCACCGCAGCATTTCAGAATCGAGAAAAGATTTACCCCAAATTTTACAGGACAATCATGTAAAAACACCGGAAGCCTTATCTTTAAAGACGTTGGGACTATCTTTATCTGATCAGTACTGGTTTAGACCTGAAAATACAATGTATAATTGGCTGGATGTCAATTTATATGACAATGATTTTAAACAAATGAAGTTATTAAATACGGCCGAAAGTAGTTTATCTGCATCCGACAGTACATTAAATGGTCAACTGACCAAATATTGGAAAATTGAAAATGATACAAGATATTTATTCAAACAAAGTACTTTCCCATTTATGCAACAAGCATATAATGAAGTATTTGCATCCGAATTGCTTAAAAAGATGAAAATCCCGCACGTAACATATTCAATCGTAGAAAAAGGGGATATGCCTTATAGTGTATGCCCAATGTTCACAGATAGGAATACAGAATATGTACCAGCTGGTGCAATATTGGATATTAAACCAAAATTGAATCATGAAAGTGACTATATGCACTTTATGAATTGTGTAAACACCTTACATATACCAGTAGAAAAATCACAAGTCGATACTATGCTTGCTTTTGACTACCTGATTAATAACAGTGACAGACACTATGGAAACTTTGGTTTTTTGAGAAATGCAGAAACTATGAAATTTATTGGAATGGCACCTTTATTTGACCATGGAAATTCAATGTGGTTTAATAACCTGAATTATGACATCAAACTAAGTCAACAACCAGCCAAACCATTCAAAGATGAACAAGAAGCTCAAATTAGATTGGCAAAAGAGCAAAAATTACCAACCAATTTAATTACAGAAACCTGGCTAAAAGAAAAAATAGATCAGATCTATACCCAAAATCTACGTTGTGATGAAGAACGCCGTACTCTCTTTTTTGAAAGAGTATTAGCAAGGAAAAGATCACTTGAAAGGTCACACACTAGAGAGAAAAGAAAAAATAGAACTTATACCCAAGACTATTCAAGATAACAAAAAGGTACTAAAGAGAAACATGAAATCTCTTTAGTACCTTTTTGTATAAGTAATATAATATAAAAGATGCTATCAGCAAACACGGTAGCGGTATGTTTTCTGCCCCTGCGTACTATACAAAGGGGATGATGCCAATGACTGTATATGATTTTTTAACAGTTGTGGTTTATCTAACCCTCTGCATCGTAGCAATACGACGTTAATTTCATTCCATTCATTTCTCATCAACAGAAAAAACGCCCTACCCTGACAAAGTTAAGCGGTTAATCTGTTGACTTTTTCTAGGGGCCTACCGTTGCCGTTTAGCACCTCTTCTTTTTATATTATAGCATGAAAATTCATATGATATAATTAAATCACCTTCCTTGAAGGGAGGTGATTCCCATGGAAGGATTTACTTCTGTTCTGGCTTCGTTGTGGGCGACCCTGCTCGCCCCTGGTTTAGTAGCTTTATTTTCATGGTGGTTAAACCAGAAAAGTAAAAAATAGGCAGGGAAAAAGGGTGGCTGGCAACCACCCTTTTTCTGTTCTCCCGGTTATCCCATGAAGAACTTACTTCTGTTCAGTACCTAAATTATATCACTACATAACTAAAAAAGAAAGCAGATTACTAATTCTTTTTCATACCAATACTAGGCTTAGAAGGATATAAAATAAAATACTTTGAATCCAGATCATAATATTTTAATTCAGGATAATACTTCTTGATTTGAGCTAGATGTTTCCGGAAATACAATTTAAAAAGACGAATATTTTTACAGTTAGATCCAAATTGCAAAGCGAGATCTTCCCAGGCAATACGACTACTGGATTTCAAATAACTTGCTCGATATGTCGCCCAGCAGTAGATATCTACTGCCATAGGCGATTTTTTCAGCTTCATGATGATATCCATGTCCACTGGAACAGGAGACTTAATAGCTGAATTATAGAATGATTCTGAAAGTACAACATAAGAGCGAAATTTGCCACTCTCATCAAAAAGGGAATGAGGTTCCCACCAGAGAGCAGATTTGTCCGCAATCACCATATTGGCCGTAGTCTTAATTTTCCCTGACTCAACATTATCTATAGCAGAACAGGAAATGTAGCAGCTGAATAAAGAATCCAACTGCTTACGTAACCTGGTAATAGAGCCATTCTTTCCACCGGTACAGCCCAAATCTAACTTGTTAAGAAAATCTCTCAGGTTTTCTCCCAGGTAAATAGTCCGTGTTTTCTGGCGTACCGCTTCCGTAACCAGGAAAGCAATAACAATCCGGGGAATAGAACCATATGGAAGACCAGAGGGGGAATATAAAGTAAGCTGAAGATTGCCATTTTTGCGTATAAACTTGTCCGTTTTGGTATCGGTGTATGGAAATGTAGCCTGCACAAAGAGAAGGGGCATAAAGCCCAAATTCTGAGAATTTGGGGCATATGCCAAAAGACTATCTGACAGATCTTGTGGAAAAAATACATCTTTAGCCATATCAACTACCTAGGCAACTCTTTCATACGAACCTGATCAGCACGACGCTTATAAAATTCATTCTGGCTATCCGGAATATAAATTTCCTGTTCCTTTGCAGCCAGTTCTTCGTTATCTTCAGCATTTTGCTGACGAATACTACCTTCAATATCCGTTATCAGCTTTTGAGCTTTTGTCTGTACGTTCTGGATATTGGACATAACTTTGTAAGCGTTTATTGCGACCTGCTTTTGCTTAAAGGCATAGCCGTTACCTGACTGATCTTCTACCATATCAGCTACAGCATTATTAATCTCTTCGGATAACTTTTCACTGTTCTGAGCCACTTTAAAAGTGTTCTTGAACTCTTCCTCATGAATCGCATTGAAACGATCCATATTGTACTTACGACCTTCCTTTGTGTTTCCGTAGTTGTTATACAGAAAATCAAACTTCGTTCGTTCATCAAACACGGCATACACATCTTCACCAGTGATTTCACTTCCTGTAGATAAGAGTCTGGAAATAGGATTTTCTGCCATGGTAGTTTCAACAGTACTATGAAGATCATCAAGAGCAGAAGAAAAATTCCCCCAAATTTCACGCATCTCATCGTAATCACTTTTTATCTGCTTATATTGCAAATAGATTTCAGACTGTTTAGCAGTTTCAAGAGCCTGTTTAATTTCATTAGCGATGTCTTCTATGTCACCACCTCTGAAATGGAACTTAGCAAAAGCCACCGGAGCGGAAAAAAGAAGCAATGTACAACATAGCAAAGCTACTTTTTTAGACCTACAGAATATCATGTATATCACTCCTTTTATTCCCACAAAGTCATAAATGCTTCAATCGAACGATTGGTAAAGGATGGAATAAAGAAAACCAATGCTCCCCAACAAAAAGCAAAAAGGACTAAACTGCTTACAGAATCTTTAGGAATCGGTTCCATAGCACCAATTTCATTTGAAATAAAGACAAATATGAAAGCTGTTACTATCAAATCAAAACAAGAAGATAAGATCCCAGAAATAAAATTCTTTCCGTATTGTTCCATTTGAGGGAGAAAATACAGGGGAATACCAAGAACCCCCATACTGCACATGAGATAAAACATAACGAGCTTATACATCAAGTAGAAAGTAGCCAGGATCGTAAGAGCTAAAATCACAGTTACCAAAATACATACGAAAATAGCAGTCATAAAACTGAAACTCTTATCTACATGAATAAAAGCACTGATAATGTGAGCAATATTTACAAATAACTCATCGAAATGCAAGAACGAAGATTGACTGATTTCCGTACCGGAAAATGTCGAAGATATATTTTCAACAAATGGAATAAATAACTGATTCACTAATGTATGCCAGGACATAAAAAGAGCAAACCAGAATCCATACCGAATCATACGAACAATCAAACCACTCATATTCTGCCGAGTAGTCAAATTGAGTAAAACCGGAAACATAAACCAGGTGAAATCTAGCGTCATTAAGACCGTAAGGAACGTTACCAGATTATTTTCCGCAAAATCAAAAGTTGGAATAATCTTTTCAAGAATTTCCTTCATGAAAGTTTCCAAAAATTCCGAAGGTGAAAAATAAGTAGAAAAATCAATATCGATGGATGGAATCATCTTTCTGACTGCCACACCGATATGACCACCAATAGTGTTATTAGAAATATCGCCATTAACATGAAAATAAGGACAACTATTGATAGTATCAGTAGGATCCAAAATAGCAGCTCCAGAATAAGGGGCACCAGCAAAAACCTGAACATGAAGGTGAGGGCCGGTAGAATGACCTTCACTACCAACTTCACCTACTGGATCACCCATATCTACATGTTGACCAGATTCAACATAAATAGATTGCACATGACCATATACATATCCTATAGATCCATCATCAGAAATAACGGCAATCATATTGCCATAACCACCAGGGTTAATACCATACCCGGTTTGATCACCATAAACTGTACCGGAAATCAAAGAGGGAATAACCGTACCAAAATCAGCACCAAAATCTACACCATTATGCCAGGAAGAGCCACGCCAATCACTAGGGCCATATGAATCCGTTACAGGAGCAGAAAAATCAACTGCCTGTGATTGAAAACCTAAAAAAGTGAAAAGTAAGAAAAAAGCAACAACTAAACGCTTAAACAAACTCATCACTCCTTTTTAACCAACGTAATTCTGCCACCAGCCAATCGCCTTTTGTGCTGCACGCCCAGTTGCGTTATATGCATTTCTGGCTGTATTGTAACCATTTTTTAACCCAGTAAGCGTATCTTTACCAGCCTGATAGACTTTGCGCGGGGCACGAGCAATTTTACCAGGAAATTTATATGAAGCATCAATAGCAGAACCTAACTTACCACCATAATTTTGAAGATCTCTACCAGCATTAGGAATAGCATGAATGATGTTATTCGTAGAAACAACGGCACCAGTAGTCATAGCCCCAGCCAGATCAACGGCCTGAGCAGAAAGGTACGAAAGGAAAATAAGAGAAGCAGCAGAGGTTAAGAACCCAGCCACATTCTTACTAACATCTGTATCGGTAACATTAAAAGCAGCAGTGATTTCATTCTGAATCAAACTAACCATAAAAACAGCAACCATGAGCTTGACAGCTGAAGTAAGAAGGATTCCCCATGTCTTTTCAGCAATCGATCTTGTCCACTTAGTAATTCCAAAAGGAATTAAAACTAGAGACAATGATCCCAAAATAAGAAACTCAGCATTTGCCATAAATAAAGTAAAAGCAATACGAAAAATAGCGTACATAGCTATACATAAGGCAATAAGAGCCAAAATGTAAGCAGCTACAGAACCACCGGACGTAAAACTGGGAAAAGAAGAAATAATATGCTGAAAAGAATCAAAAATTGATTTACAAGTTTCACCAATAAGACCAGTAGGAGTATAAGTAGCATCTGCACCACCAGCCGTCATCCCCAAAATCTGACCAGTTTCTTTAATAGCTACCATAAGCATGCCCCAGTTCTGAATCATGGCAGCTAGAAATCCAATATGCATAAGGCGAACAATCATATTGCCAAAATTGAAAGCTGGGCCAAAAAACATATCAAATTCCGTAGCAATAGAAATAACAGCCAAGGTAGCCAGTAAAGCCAAAAGAGGTGACTGGAGATTAGTGATTCCAGTAGCACAAGCCTGATCGATATGAGTACTTACATTATCCAAAAGGGCTAAAGCACTATCCATTAAAACCAGCCTTTCTTCTTAAAATATTCCTCAAAATAAGGAGAAAGGGTAGTCACTTTACCCTGCTTTTCAGAATATTCCTTCATAGCTTTACCTGTTTTTTCAAAATCGCTGGCAAAGGTTTCATTCATCTTTTCCGCTGCATCGGCTTCCAGTTTCTTTGTTTCTTCGTTAATAACCTTGAGTTTGGCGTTCAAAGATTCAATGTCATTGGTGAGATCTGTACAATAAGCATTCTCTGCTGAAATCAGGGCGTTAAGCTGTGCTGTATCTTTTTCGCCGTGAACGTTCTTTAACATTTCCTGATATTTAGCGATTCTTTCTTTTGAGGCATCCAGTTCTTTCTGTTTGTGATTGATGAGCTTTATTGTATCTCGATTGAGCTTTGCAATCTGAGATCGATTCTGGTTCATTCGATTCTTCAATCCTTGATAAGATTCAGTTTCTGGATCAAAGGTATCAAAAGACTTAAAAGTATCAGTAAAACTCTTTTCCACATCATCCACACTAGATAAAATGCCACCAGTACTATCACGAAGATTTTTATAATCTTCCTGTGCCTGTTTCATTTCCTGCCAGTACGGCTGGATTTTACCCCAGCCAAGGTCATACAAATGCTGTTTCTGTAAAGCAATTTGAGCATTGATGGTATTAATCTGTTCCGTTACCTTTGCGACCTGAGCTACAATTTCAGCATATACTTTAGCATCATGAACTGGATAAACAGCCAAAGCCTGATAACCACCAACAGCTACCCCAAAGAGCAGAACAGGTACAATAATAAGTTTTTTAGTTTCCGGTAAGTTCATGGTATCAACTAACCCCCTGACACATGTTTAAGAGCCTTCCAACGCTGCGAAAAATCGGCCGGAGAAAGGTTATCCAGTTTGGAAACATTGATCTGATCCTCTTTAGAAGTGGCCCCCAGGAAAGCAATTTCCAAAGGGGAAAGAGTCAAATCAAAAATACGAGTACCAAGAGAAGATTTATAGAAATACTGCCGTTTTGGTTTCATCCATTCAAGGATACTGATTTCTGTATCATTGAGATCAAACCGTTCATACATATTTCTGGCCAAGTCATTGATAGATGTGTTGGGTAAAAAAATCTTTGTCAGACAGTTGGCCGAAACGACCGGAAGCAAATGATCATCAATATCTGAAAGGTTCTGTGTAGCCATTACGACAGAACAGTTCTTCTTACGAAGATCTTTCAGATATTCCACAATCTTGTTTCTAAATGCTTCATTTCTTAGGAAAAGCCAACATTCATCCAGAATCATAAGGGCCGGAGAACCATCCAGCTGTGATTCAATACGATGGAAAAGATAATCCAGTGTCGGAGCCACAATGCGGTTATTTTCCATGAGTTTTTCCATTTCAAATACCTGCCAGCGACCGGCCCCGAATTTATCTACATTGGAATCAAAGAGAGAACCGTAAGCACCGTTAATAGATAAATCCCTCAAGCTACTACGGATTTCTTCGTCCTGCAAGTAGGTAATCAGGGCGGTGATGGTTCGTTCTTCTATCGGTGATTCAGCAACGCTGCCAAGGGCATTTAAAATGGTATTTCTTTTTTGTGGTGTCATTTTTACGTTGCTGGCTTCTAGGTAATTCACGAGCCATTCCAGAACCCATGTCTTTTCAGTAGTTTCGTCAATATGAGCCAAAGGCTGGAAGGAAATAGATCTATTATCTACTAGAAGGTTATAGAAATTACCGCCTATAGCTTTCGTAAGTACCCTTGAGGAAGCAGATTTATCAAAGACAAAAACCTTACAGTTTGGGTACTTTCTAAAGGAAGCGGAAATGGTATTCAGCAATACCGATTTCCCGGCCCCTGTAGGGCCTACCACAAGAGTATGCCCTACGTCACCGACATGAAGGTTGAAATAAAAAGGCAGATGTTCTGGTGTAGAACATTGAATGAGCGGATCATCAATGAATGTCATTCCTTCTCGATGGATGGTTTCGGCGAGTTCGGCGAAATGTTTATTTTTTTTTTGACCATCGTAATAGGCACCCATAGGAGCGATATTACAGAAGTTTGTAGAATTGACGAGATACCGTCTGACATTATTTTCAAAGTTAGGTGGAATAGTAGAAAACCAGGCAGCGGTTGCATTGTCTTTTTCAATTTCCGCTATAAACTGCAAATCATTTACGATAGTACGAACTTCGGAAAGTTTTTCTTTTAAAACTTTCTGATTTTCATTCAGAAGAACAATATCAAAGGAAAGATAGCCAAAGCCAACTTCCCCAGCCTGTAAGAGATCCAGAGCTTCTTTAGCATCTTCGGCATCACGAACGGCTTCACGATCCACTTTAGGTGATTCCTGGCCTTTGATCGCTTCAAAAACCATAGTAATAAAACTCTTCTGCCGTTGTTCATGTTGTGCAGTGATAGTTTTTAGTTCACGGACGGCCTGATCTTTACCAAGGGCAATGTATCTCACAACAAATCTATACTCACAGGAAAGAGAATTAAGGCGGTCAAACATAAAATCCACAGTATCGGATGGGAAATCTTTCACCCCAACAATACCTACGTATTTATCTCCTAGCTTAGGGAACCGGCCACCCATGAAATGGCTGTCCTTTAATCGCTGTGTGATAAGAGAGCGGATATCTGCTTTCACTTCAACATGATGATCGGAGATGCAATCATGGAGATAAGTGAGTGTTTCCTGTTGTGTACAGGGTTCAACTTCTACAAAATAATCTTTTAAACCGCTGGTAATGACTTCACATTCGTCAAGGAATTTAGCTTCCATATCACCAAAATGCTTTGCCGTAGCTGCATAATCCTTGAGAAGTTCATCTACATCGGACTGAATCGGATTGAAAAGACGTACAAACTCTTTCATAGCCGATTTCAGTTCTTTCCAGACTTCCTTATTGGACTTATCCAGCATGCGAGATGCACGCTGTAACGCTTCTGACGGCCAGCGATAGCAGATAGTGAGATAAAAGGCATTACCGTAAATCTGATGCTTTGAGATATTCTTTTCACGTTCCTGTTCAAATTCATTCAGCAGAGGATCAGTGAAAGAAGAATGAACAATATCTTTGGAAATCTGCTTATGCATTTCTGCAAAAACATAGTAATTATCTTTCATACGAAGAAAGATATTGTTAAGACCCACATAATAGTTATTTACATCGTTTTCTGTCATGTTGGATCCGTCAGCACCACGAAAGACATAGGTTTTCTGAAATGTACCGTTCAGATTGAAAACTACATTATTGTCTGTCATATATCCCCAGGTGATGATATCTTCCAGACGAGCCAATTTATTTGCCATACAAACACCTCATTTCTCAATAATAGTGAGATTTAAATTTCAAGGATTCTTTGAGAATACCGAAAATACGATGATCATTCTTTACCAGGAAAAGTAAAAAGGAATAAACAAAGAAAAGCGGAATCAAAGCCTTTAAAGACCGGAAAACAAATACCATTAAGATACTAAGCATTAAAATACAGATGAAAACATTTCGAGGAAGACCACCCCAGTACACTGGACGAGACAGGGATTTAAAAACATGGGCACGCATACCAAAACCACCTTTCCGTGCGATAAAACCGAAAAAGATTGATAGAAAACGCCACTTTAATAAGGAATTGAAAGCAAGTATTTTTAAATAATAAATATTTACTTTTATTCAAAAATGATTTTTTCTATCAACCCTTTTCCAAGGATTGATAGAAAAAATATTAAACCCCTTCAACAACGTAGTTGACAAACTGAGATGCCCACATTACACAGGAAAGAGCAATGATAACAATCAGAATACGTCTAACACCATCACCAAGCTGGCCGGTAAACAGACCAAAACCAAGAATAGCAATACCGAGTACAGCCAATACAGGAGCCACATCATTAACAAGCGTATTTTGTAAATCTGTTAAGATAGTCACAAAAGGCAAAGTCAGACCTTCTGCAAAAGCCTGATCTCCAGAGAGGAAAAAGAAAGTAAGAGCAGTCGTTACCGCAAATACGGTAGACATTTTAAGAGAGCAGAAAGATTTCCAAAGACTTTTCATAATGAAATACCTTCCTTTCTAAACATGAGAATAAATATAACTCTGAGATTTCATATCAAATCCTTCAAGATCAATCATGTCATCGACCAGACGGACAACTTTACCGTCACATGATTTTTTCTGAATGGAGATGATATTTCCTACTGTCGTACCAACAAGACGCTGAATATCTGTTGTCGTGTTATTGGCCCCCATAGCTTCTTTTACAAGAAGTTCCATACGAGTTAGACAATCGATACAACCATCAGCATGAATGGAAGTTAAACCACCGGGATGGCCTGTATTCCATGCTTTCAGCATGTCATAGCAGGCCAGGTTACGAACTTCGCCGATGATGATACGTGTAGGAGAAAGACGCATACAGACATAAACCAGATCTTGCATTGTCACGGAAGTGGCTTTATTACCAGAAGTGGTCAAGTACTGCACATCGTCAGAAGAACACTGTAATTCCGGAAGATCTTCCAGAATACATAACCGGTGATCCGGATTGAGTTCCGAGAGCTTTTTCAAAATAGCATTGAGAAATGTTGTCTTACCAGAACTGGTAGCACCACAGACCACAATATTCTTTCTTTGCAGAATAGAATCACAAATTGCATCGTAATAATGCTTTGAAAGAACCCCCTGATTGATATAATCTTCCAGGGAAAATATCTTTTTAGGCTTCTTACGGAAGAAGAATGTTGGCCGAGAACTACACGGTGGATATTCAATCTGGGCACGGATTTTTAAAAGCTGAATTTCAACCCCAAGCATGGGATGATCTTCGTTGATAATCTGATCATTCATACCAGCCACAATTTCACATATCTGACGAACTTTGGCCGGTGTAAGAACAATATTCGTAGCATGCCGACCATGAATAGAATCATAACGAACCACATAATCCGTATTGATATACACTTCTGTGATATCGTCATTGTCTATCAGGGCCTGGATATCCGGCCCAAGGGCCGTCCGAAGCATTGCTTTATGACGTTCAAAGGTATTATCCATTGGAATCACTTCCATCCTTCATAGATACGTCTTTATCCACATCCACAAGAGACGGCTCATTTTCTGCAAGATAATCCTTATAAAATTTGCAAGCCTCCACAATAAACTGCAAATCATTAGGATCGATTTTCCAAAGTTTCAGTTCAGTAGAAAGAATTTCAAACTGCTTTTTATTAGCTGCTCTCTCTTTATCGTTAGCTTCTTTGGACTTTTTATTAGCTTCATCCCTGAGATCCTTGACCGTTTTCAAGTCTTTGTCGAGATCTGCCAATTTTTCTGCAAAAGATTTAACCTTTTTTGAAGTAGGCATTATTAATCACCTCCTTTACTTTGAGGGCGAAGCCCTACCTGATTTTTTTTATCCAATGCATGGCCTTTATCTATCTTTGACATCAGATCATGCATGAGGAAAAACTTATTTTTAGGACTGAGTACCAGCAACCCTTCAAGCTGCATGGCCGATTTATCTGAAAGGAACGTAGATGTTTCATCTGGCCTGAGAAGGGGCCGTTCCTGTTCAATATAGGTATAGTTCTTTTTGGCCAGGAAACCTTCAGGAGTGGATTTCTGTTTCACAAGAATGGTCTGGTTCCCCAGAAGTTCACTCAGATGTTTTCTGGTATCGTTATCGTTAGGGCCAAAGTAAACCTGTGTCTGACAGTTTGTCAGCAAATCCAGATTCTTATAAATCTTTTTTAGCTGTTCAAGGCCCTGAATAATCATGAGGGCTTTCAAACCATAACCAGCGATATAACCAAGTTCGGCCAGAAGGTTATCCATCTTACCAAAGGCCGGAAATTCATCGATGAGAAACAAACATTTATATTTATCTCCTGTGAGCTTTTCGGTAGAAGTAACTACCATAAGTTCAATGATAAGTCGGAACAATTTCCCTACACGAGCCAGGTCAGAGGGGGGAGTAACCAGAAACAGATCTACAGGAGTATCACTGTTCCGGATATCTCTAAGGCAGAAATCCGAGGTAATGGTATTGTCGATAATCGTTTTTTCCGAGAAAATCATGAAAGCCGTAACGGCTGTAGAAAGCACGGAACCTGCTTCATTGGCCGGTTTGCCAATGAAGGAATTAAATTTCGCAACAACAACCGGATGCAAATGAGGAGTTTTCATAGCTTCCGGAGTGAAATGGGTCACATCATGTGCCCTTTCAGGAGTAACACGAATTTTTAAGGGAGCATCGGAAGATGTACCATAGGGATTACGAACTTCAAATACCACGCCTTCGTCAGGGAAATGCTGCACTCCGGGCTTAGGGGGAATCCCTTTTTCATCGTTACCTTTCACTCCCAAAAGTTCCTCTTTGAGAACTTTTCTGAAACCAGTAGGAGCATTTGGATTATCGTCTTCTTCTTCATCATTATCATCGTCCATGTCGGCCGTCATGCCGGCTGCCATGAACTGGTACACATCGTACATACAGGTTTCTTTATATCCTTTATCCCCTGGATGTAAACCATGAATGGTATTATAAACAGCATCTTTATATTTCAAATGGGTGATACACCCAATGATTAAGTCTTTAGCATTATCTACCCAGTGTTTATCACTACCAGTTCCTTCACCTACAAGACTTTGCACAATGTTGGAAACATCTCGCCCTTCGTTAGGAGTTCCCCAGCGAATTTCATTGATAGGGTTCCAGCGATAGAAGTTACCGGCTTCTGCCGGATCAAACTTTATCACTTTATGGCCCATTACTTTTTCTCGATAAGCACCACAGGTATCAATGTTTTCACCTTTTGGATCCGCAACAACCATACTTTCCTGCCAGTTAAGACAGGTAGGAATAACTACCCCGATACCTTTACCACTTCGGGATGGGGCACACATCAGGATATGTGTTTTTTCGTTATCTACGATGTAATAGCGTTTACCTGGAATCAATTTCATCCATTGCCACTTATCCAATCGATTCAGAAGAGGTATTTTAGAAAGTTTTTCAGCTAACTTAATTCGATCGTCATAGGACATTGGAATTAGACCGTGATGATCCCAGGCTCCCACTATTACTCCGTCTTTCGGATAGTCAGGATCAGACAGAAGGTTCTTTTTCTTCAGCTCTGTTTCCGTAGCCCATCTAGCTGTACCTTTTGAGGTAAGATGCTTACTGTTATTGTCATTGGCATATTTGAAGAGATAGATAAGCAAAATAGAGCCTAATAAACCAGTCATAGCAATACCAAAAGAAGTATTCAGCAAGGTGGGAGCCATCTTGTGATAACGGATATATACGATCAAGAAATAGTAAGGGGGATAAAAAACACTTTCTCCAATTTGAAAGCTAGTTAGAAAGGAAGGCGAGCCACCCAGCTTATAAATGAAATTCATCAAAGCATAGTGACAAGTGATAAGGTTCACCATAAGAACTGTGACTACATAAAACAAAGCATTTTTCAAAAATCCCCATCTCCTTACTTTTCGTTATTTGCAAACTTTGAAAAAGTGAATCAAAAAATCAAATGTGATTTATCTTAAATTGCGGATGAGACAGATAAAAAAGAGATTTACAGGTGTAAGAACAGAACAGATCTCTTTTATCTCGTGGATTGTAAATTTTTACTTCTTTGCCACAGTACTGACAGGTAAACTTGCGAAGAACTGGACAACTGGCACTACGAGTGCCGAGTGTTATTGTTTTCATAAGCCCTCCGAAAATGTTGAAAAAAGTGTCCATAGGGGCATTTCTGCCCCTTAGACAATAGGTGAGAAAATAACAATTAGGTAAGTCACTGAAAAAACAAAAATGAATTACCAAAAACAAGAGAATATTTCAAACTAGAAAATCTAGTCCGAAAACAAAATAAGAAAATTAAGACCAAAGACCTAGAGGATCGCAATATTCACCGTTATGCCACCATTCCAGATGAAGATGAGGGCCGGTAGAATTTCCGGTAGAACCAACAGCTGCAATGACCTGACCTTGTTCCACATAATCCCCATAGGAGACATAAATTTGAGAACAGTGACCATACAGCGTATGATCGCCACCGTCGTGTTCAAGAATTACACAATTTCCATAACCGCCCCATTCGGCAGCATATACAACTCTTCCAGGAAGCATAGCCACAATATCTGTACCGTACTCATATCCAATATCTATACCGGAATGAAATGCCCATTCACCGGATATGGGATGAATACGCCAGCCAAAAGGGGAAGTAACAGGTGCAGCCAATGCAGATGAACCACAACAAAACAGGAAAACAACCAACAAAAATGAAACAATTCTCTTCAAAAAACCATCTCTATTCATTAAATCTAAGCAACCTTGATTAAATAACGAACCGTAACTGCTGGTGGCTGTACGGTAGTGCTTTTACCGTAAATAGAACTTGAACGAGATGCATTAAGATAAACATGTCCTAAAAATAAAGATATTCAAAATATCTAGCAAATAATTGTAAACTTTCAGCAAGATATGTCCGATATGCCTTTTCTTTTACTAGAACTTCATCGGTAACATATTGCTTATAAATATCTTCATGCCCTTTTTTAGGTGGATACATACCTGTTAATGACCATGGACACGAGAAATCGATGGTTCCAGAATGTTCATCTAAACATTTTTTACCAGCAATACAGATAGGGGAATTTGGATAATTATAGAGAATTTCTTCAAAAGCATAGATAAATCGATCAATCAATTTATTCCATTTTTCGGAAGTATCAATCCCATCAACACCGGGATAGCCTTCTATATGAAGAGATTTAGCATCTTTCAAAAGGTGATAATTAAACCTGGTCAAAGTAAGAGTTCCTTCTTCTATTTGCCCTTTGGAAAATCTAATTAGTTTATATCTATTCTTTGATTTCATTCGTAAACGATAATTCTTATTCAAGAAAATAACCTCACTTTCTAGGACATTTAAACAAATCGTTGCAAAATAACAATAATAGAAGGTTTACCAATTAAGATAAAAACAGGCACCCAGGCCAAAAGGAGAGGGGCCAGGGGAATCTCTAGCTTTGATACTTTTTCATATCCCATGAATGGAATTAAAAGCATAATGATAAAACCACTAATCATCAAGGTAAGACCTAGATAATTCAAAAAATGACTGGAAAACAACAAACCCAGAACTCCAAATAAGAAAACATCACCTAGGCCAAATGCTTCAAAACCATAAAAGTAATAAGCAGCCAGGAAAATAGCAAAACCAATCAACAGACCGATAAAAGCAAAGAGAATCGAATCCCAGAGGTTAAAACAAAGATACTGATATATCCCTACCAACAAAGCAGATATCCATATATCCCTGTCATAGATGGCATGTTCTTTATAGTCTGTATAAGCAATTTTGAGGGAAATACAGGCTATCAGAAAATAAATGATATATTCCATAGCTACTTACTCGGTGTAGTACTATAAGAAGCAAGATCCGGCAAATCCTTATTGGAATTAGCACTATACAATTTGCTCTTATTAGACAACGTAGCAACTAGGGTGAATTTGTTATCTGCTATTTTGGTATAGGTCAGGTTATTAACGTCCATATCTTCCAAGCCCATAATCTTGATTACATTCATATCAATATAATCCGGAACAACACCGGAGTGATGACAGTACCAGGAAACGATCGCAGAATCGAGAATGACCGTATTCGTTTCAATCTCCTTGTCTGAAATAGAAGAGCGAAGGGATTTGATAGAAAACCCATCAATTCCGGATCCGGCAAAAAGCATCACAGCAAGCGCCATGGCAAGAAGAATACGGACAAACATAGCAATCACCTCACGACGATTCATTTGACAGAAAAACGAAAAAACATATCATACAAAAGAGACAACTGGTTGTGGATAGCCGGTTTTCCTCAAAGTAAATAAAGTTGGAAAGAAGCCGTCTACCGCTAGGCGGTTTTTTTTCTTGCCGAAATGCACCGAACCGGTGCATTTTTGTTTACGCCGCTTTGATGAAATAACGAACCGCGCGGTTGATGGGGCGATCTTCATTCGAGGTTGGAACAACGCGGGAGGCATCAAAAGAAAAGTCATCACAAAATTTGCGAGGTTGATAAGAGCCAGGAAGCCCTTTACCATCACGAGTTCCTGGATCATAAAAAGCACCCAACCAAGTGTCATGATACACATCCATGCCAGACACATACCCATAAATATTTCTGATAGCATCCCCCTGAAGCTCACCCAGTCCGTTAGACTGGTGCTGCACGGTTCCGTAATGCGTAGAAGTCACACTGCCAAGCCCTCGAAGGAACACCCCGCGATAATCGGGGACTGTATTGGATCCAAGCACCTTCACAAGATCCGGATACGCCGTGCAGGATTGCCCGTTGCATTCAAGCCATGTTCCGTTTTCATTCGGATTGTTTGCGCTCGCCCAGGTAATGACGGTTCCAACGGGAACGCCGCTTGCCTGATTTTCTTCTTTGGTGAGACGAGTAATGGTTAGTGTCGCACGGGGAATCGTTTCGCTGCCGCTATAGATATTCACGGTGCAATCCTTCTTTTTGATATCTTCCTTGTAGGCGGTTTCCGTGCCGACAGTGACTTCCTCATAGAAATGGGTCCCCGCAATTTGAGTTTTCGCCTTAGAATACAAATCATCATAGGCAGTATTACGCACAATACCTGCCTGCGTTTCTGCATATTGCAACGCCTGGGCAGAGGTTTTGGACGAAGAAAGAGAACTGTTTGTGACAGAAGATACCTTGGCAGAAGCCAGTCCCATCATAGAAGAAAAGATCCCGCAGACAATGACCAGCGCTAAGACAGCAGAGCCTTTATGGCTGCTGCGAATAAATTTTCGGGGGGGGGTAGAACGTTTTTCCAAAGAGTCATAATTACACCTTCTTATAATTTCATAAGGTAATACAACGCAAAATAGGGAGGACGGTTTTCATGCGGTTGATTACCACCAGCAGATTTCGTTTTATGCTTATGATCTAAAATTCCACCGTAAGAAGAACCATCGCAAGAAATAGAATAAATATTACGGCCATAACGTCCCGAATAAACATCATGCTCATGACTAGGCATTTGAGCAATAGTAAGAGTAACCATATTAACACCACCAGTATTACCCAGTTTGTAGGAATTTCCTGCACCTACAAGAAATCTATCTCTCAAATCCGGCGTGCCATTCTTTCCATCGCAAAGTGCAAAGCCATTGGGGATATTTTCGGAAGAACCATACCAGGGTATAATCGAGCCCTGCGGCACACTAGACGACGTACTCTCTGCCGAATACCGGATGAGCTTGATAGTACTACGGGGAAGTGCATCGTCCTTATGGTACACGCGGATCAAACATTCCTTCTGCTTGATATTTTTCTCTGCATCATAGACACTTTCTACGCCGACAGAGACTTCATCATAAAACCCATTCGAATTGGCAATAGGGGTTTTCTCCTGATTTTTCAAATCCAAATAGTCTTCCTTTTTAAGGATCTCGGCTTTGCCGGAAGCATAGGTTCCGGCTTGCATCGCAATGGAGTGAGATCCATTGGCATTCATCGCTGCCTGCGACATTTTCGCAGAGCCTAGACTAAGCATCCCGCTGACAAGTGCCATCACGAGAACAAGAGAGAGAAAAGCAGCTCCTTTCTCTCGAAGTAACGAAATTTTTCGGGGGGGGGTACGCATGTTCTAAGCGAAACCACTCGCATAAGAATCACCTTCCTACATCAAATGAAGCGTACCCGATTGGAAAGATCAGGCAGCTTTGATCAAATAACGGACTGTAACAGCAGGAGGCTGAACAGTCGAAGAACGACCATAAATAGAAGAAGAACGAGAAGCGTCAAACATATATCTAAACCAGTCCCCATCTTTTTTGCCTTGACGAGAAGTAGAACGACCAAGAATATCAGTGCGATAAAATGCTCCAGCAGGATTACCATCCCCCATGGATAACCAATCGTGGGGAATATATCCAGTAATATTTGGCAGACCCGCTTCAATCACAGTACCCGCTGCACTCGAGCCTTCCAAGAAGCGATTTCTATAATCCGGCAGTGTACTCTTCCCAAGCACGGAAACAAGTTTCGGATATCCGGCGCAGGACTGCCCGTTGCATTCGAGCCAGGTTCCATCATTAGATGGACTTCCGTTTCCTGCAAAAGCAATCACAGTGCCGATAGGAATCACAGAGATTTTTTCGGGTTCGACAGAATAACGATCAACAGCAAGACTCGCCCTCGGAACAGTTTCGTTTCCAAAGTAAATATGAATCGTTGCCGTCCGTTTCTTTGTCGCATCCGTATAATTGCTTTCCGAAGAAAGCGAAATTTCGGTGAAATAAGAGGAATTAGGGATTTCGGCTTTGGCAGAGGCTTTGAGATCGGAATAGGGGACAGCCTGCAAGAGAGCCGCTTCACTGACCGCGTATTGCTGTGCCTGAAGAGAAGTCTTGTTGGAAGAAGTTCCGTTCATCGCCGCCTGCGTGACTTTCGCACTTCCAAGAGAAAACAGGGAAGAAACGATAGCCATCACAAGAACCAACGCCAGAAAGGCAGACCCTTTGTGCCTATGGGCTAAGAATATAGCACAAATTTTCGGGGGGGGGGTAAATGGATAATGCATAATACACCTCAAAAAGAGAATCATTCCAATTTCATGATATAGTACAAAGCATAATAGGGAGGACGGTTTTCATGAGCTTCTTGGGCATCAGTGCCAACGGCAAGAGAAGTAATATACTCCATTTGCTCAGAAGAAAAATCTGAAACAGAAATAAGACGAGCGCTCAATTTAACACCAGAAGAGTTCGCACTATCTGGATTGTTAGTAAAAACAAGAGTCATCTTCTTACCAGTAGGAAAAGGCGCATCAAAGAGAGACGGAATATAACTGTCATATCCAAATTTTACGATTTTTAACCCAGAACGTTGAAACGCTTCAAAGTCTCGATTAGAATACATAGAACTCCAGTAGTGATAGTGATTCCCAATCTGCTGGTTTGTCAGCCTGACCTGATCTTCGCCGCCCGTATCGCCCAATGAATAATTGCTCCCAGCGCCTACGAGGAAGCGGTTACGAAGATCCGGTGTTCCTTTGGTGCCATCGCAAAGCGCGAAACCTTCAGGGATATCCGAGGACTTCCCGTACCAGGGGAGAATGGTTCCTTTCGGGATAGAAAACTCATTTTGAGAGACAGAATAGCGGTTAAAAGAAAGTGTGGCACGAGGAATGGATTCATCCCCGTAGTACACATTCACGCGGCAAGGTTTCTCTTTGATATTCTGATTCGAAGGCATCGCCGTTTCTTTACCCACGGTCACTTCATCGTAATAGAGAGAACCGGTTACTGCCTTTTTCCCTTGCGAAGCAAGAGAGGAATACGTCTCGGATTTCAGAAACTCTGCTTTATCCGAAGCAAACTGATGCGCCTGCAGCGTGATTTTGTTGCTGCTAAGCGAATGGGTGGAAACAGAAATCACTTTCGCCATGGAAACGCCCATCAAGGAGGAAACAATCCCCATCACTACGATGATGGCAAGTACAGCGCTGCCATTATGGCAAATAAATTTTCGGGGGGGGTAGATAGATAATGCATAATACACCTCCAAAAGAGAATCATTCCAATTTCATGATATAGTACAAAGCATAATAGGGAGGACGGTTTTCATGAGCTTCTTGGGCATCAGTGCCAACGGCAAGAGAAGTAATATACTCCATTTGCTCAGAAGAAAAATCTGAAACAGAAATAAGACGAGCGCTCAATTTAACACCAGAAGAGTTCGCACTATCTGGATTGTTAGTAAAAACAAGAGTCATCTTCTTACCAGTAGGAAAAGGCGCATCAAAGAGAGACGGAATATAACTGTCATATCCAAATTTTACGATTTTTAACCCAGAACGTTGAAACGCTTCAAAGTCTCGATTAGAATACATAGAACTCCAGTAGTGATAGTGATTCCCAATCTGCTGGTTTGTCAGCCTGACCTGATCTTCGCCGCCCGTATCGCCCAATGAATAATTGCTCCCAGCGCCTACGAGGAAGCGGTTACGAAGATCCGGTGTTCCTTTGGTCCCGTCACAAAGCGCGAAACCTTCAGGAATATCCGAAGACTTCCCATACCATGGGATAATAGAACCGGCAGGAACGCTGGAACCGGAAGAAACAGAATAACGTTTGAATGTAAGAGAAGCACGAGGCGTTGTTTCGCTGCCTTCGTAAACATTCACCACACACGTTTTCTGCTTGATATTCGTATTTCCAGGCATCGCTGTTTCATTTCCGACAATAACTTCCTCATAAAAACTAGAACCGGCGATACTGGTTTTTGCCTGCGAGGCTAGTTCGGTATAAGACATACCTTCAATGAGTTCTGCCTTACTGTTCGCATAATGCTGTGCTTGGGATGCCACTTTGGAAGAACCAAGGCTATTCATTGTTGTCTGGGATATCTTGGCAGAAGCAAGCCCCATCATGGAAGAAAGGATCCCACAGACAACGACAACGGCTAGGATGGCGCTGCCGTTATGGCGAAAATATTTTCGGGGGGGGTAGATGAATAATGCATAATACACCTCAAAAAGAGAATTATTCCAATTTCATGAGAAAGTACAAAGCATAATAGGGAGGACGGTTTTCGTGAGCTTCTTGAGCAGCAGTGCTAATAGCAAGAGAAGTAACCATATTAAGCGATTGAGTAGCAAACGGCCCCTGAAACCCGCGCCAATCATTACGACCATTCCACCAAGCACGTCCACTGCCAGAAGGCATGGGAAACGTTGCATAAGATGGAAGTCTGACAAACCACCCATTATTGTTATCATAACTGCCAAATGCGTGATAATGATTCCCTATCTGTGTGGGTGCAAGTTTGACACTATTCTCCCCACCGATATCTCCTAACTTATACGCATTCCCCGCACCTACGAGAAAACGATCTCGAAGATCAGGAGTACCATTCTTTCCATCGCAAAGTGCAAACCCATCGGGAATGTTCGCAAGATTTCCATACCATGGAATAATAGAACCTGCAGGAACGCTAGAACCGGAAGAGACGGAATAACGTTTGAATGTAAGAGAGGCACGAGGCGTTGTCTCGCTGCCTTCGTAAACATTCACTACACACGTTTTCTGCTTGATATTCGTATTTCCAAGCATCGCTGTTTCATTCCCGACAACCACTTCCTCAGAAAAACTAGAACCAGCGATATTAGTTTTAGCCTGCGAGGCTAGTTCGGTATAAGGCATACCTTCAATGAGTTCTGCCTTACTGTTCGCATAATGCTGCGCTTGGGATGCCACTTTGGAAGAGCCAAGGGTATTCATTGTTGTCTGGGAAACTTTGGCAGAAGCCAGTCCCATCATGGAAGAAAGGATCCCGCAGACCACGACAACAGCTAGGATGGCGCTGCCGTTATGGCGAAAATATTTTCGGGGGGGTGAAACGTATCATGAAAACCTCCAAAGTCACTAAGCTGCTTTGATTAACCATCGCACCGTAACCGCAGGGGGCTGCACGGTGGTAGATTTACCGTAAATAGGATTGGAATTGGAAGCGTTGAACGAAAAGATAGGATGCCGCCACTTACCGTTTCCAAGGTAGGCACTATCATCATAGTCGGAGCGGGTAGAAGTAAATGCCCCATTGGAAAAAGAATGATAGAATCCCGAAGAACCCTGAAACGTACCTGTAATATTAGGTAGCCCCGCTTCCATGATGGTGCCGGGGGTGGCACTCCCTTCGAGGAAGCGGTTCCTATAATCCGGCACTGTGCTTTTTCCCAGAATGCTGACAAGTTCGGCATACCCGGCGCAGGACTGCCCGTTGCAGTCAATCCATGTGCCGTCAGTAGGATTCTTTGCACTCGCCCACGCAATGATGGTACCAACAGGGACACCGCTGGATTCCTGCTTTTCTACGCTATAGCGAGTAACCTGTAAGGTAGATCGAGGAATAGATTCATCGCCCTTATATACGTTGATAGTCGCTATTTTCTGCTTAATGGTATCGGTATAACTGCTTTCATTAGACAGAAGCGTTTCATGCTGAAACGCTGTACCAGAAACAGCTCTGCGATTACTGGCTGTCAAATCTTCATAATTCACTGCATGAAGCAGAGCAGCGTCACTGGACGCTATATTTGACGCTTGCATAGCGATCGTATTGGAAGCGGTAGCGTTCATACTGGCATGCCCGATCTTCGCAACAGACAGGCCGATCATACTGCTTACAATCGCAAGAACAATAACCATGACGAGAACGGCACTGCCTTTATAGCAAACATACTTTTGTAAATTGGGGGGGTGAAATGTTTAGTCATAGTGGGAACTCCTTTCACCTGTAAATGTTTTAACTGCCTAAGATAACCGTAATGGTACTGGTATCCATACGACTACTGCTGGAGAGTTTCACATCAATGGCAGTACCTTTCACGATATTGGCATTCACTGTTTTTTGATTGGTTACACTGGTTTTAGTGCCCCAGTAGTGGCCTTTGGAACCACTTTTGTAGGTAACCGATGTACAGGTTAGATTACCTAAAGATGCACCATCTACAGCAATGTTATAGGTGGCTTTCCCTGTCCAACCGCCATCAAGAGGGATAAATTTAGCAGAGGAAATCACAGTAACTGATTTATAACTACCGTTAGCAGTAAAGGAAACATTGTTGGTGCCTGTCACAATCTGGCATCCACCGGCTTCTTCAGCCACTTTATACCGGGTTAAGACCATATCTGCACGGGGAAGTTCTTCATTTTCATGGTAGATCTTTATATCTACGTTCCTTTGCTTGATATTTCCTGAATAATCTGATTCTTCACCTAAAGTGACTTCTTTTTTGAAACCAGATTTTCCTATGTCTGTTTTTCCTGAGTTTTTGAGGTCTGAATAAGAAATGGAACGGACAAGTTCGGCTTCGGTCTCAGCATACTGCTGAGCCTGCATGGTAATTTTGTTGGAAGAGGAACTATTCATGCTTGCCTGGCTGATTTTTGCGATAGAAAAGCCAAGCATAGAGGTAACAAGAATGAGGACAACTACAATGACAAGGACACCGCTTCCTTTATGCTTTGTTTTTAGATTATATCAGGGGGGGTAAACAATAGTTTCTCATGGCTTTTCACTCCTTACGTAAAATAGAGAAGATATATTTATAGAAACGCTTATTAAGTGAAGAAGAATCACAAAAGCGATATATTTCAATGTTAAGGTTTTAACTTTCAGGTTTTATAAAAAAATAGGAAAGGCGGTGACGGTGAAGCCACCGCCTTTTCACTTAAATGAGATGTATTCAAAAATTATTATTGTTGTTTTGGCTTGAAATATTAGAAGTGGCGAGTTACAGCCTGGCTGTAAGAAGCACCGGAAGGATCTTTCGGTGTGCATTCAACAGTACGAGCAGAAGCATCATAGGAATAAGCAGTGCCCCATGGATCCAATACATCATTGGTGGAAGTGGTATTACCTTTAACCTGTGTCAGGAAGGTATGAGCAGCACCATCAACGGATTCATCAGCGGTCAGACCGGTGATCAAAGCCTGGATGGAAGCTGGCGGAGTGGAATCAAGGCTCATGGCTTCATAGGAGAGGGCCGCATTGGTGATAGCTTCCATATCCTGATTCATCTGGGCAATCTTTCTTGTCTGCTGTGCCTGCTGGTAAGCGAAAAAAGCGCCGACGGAAAGGGCGATGATGATAGCACAAGCTACCAGAATTTCCATCAGTGTGAAACCTTTACGTTTAACAGATTTTTTGAATTTGTCGCGGAAAAGAGAAATTTTTTTAGCAATCATAATGAAATATCCTTTCTTTAAAATTAATGTCCCATAATACCAATATCATCACCGGAAATAGAATCTTTAAATGAACCGGTATCATTGGTTTTGTTGTGCCCATTGCTCCAAACAGCAAAACGACCAGTAGACGTATTGACACTAAAGTGGTAATCGTTACCCCATGGATCTTTCAAGATATCACTGGAAAGATAGGGGCCATACTGACCATCCTTTTTTGTCAGAACGTCAATGCTTTCTGGAAAAGAACCATGTTCAAATTTGTACTGACCAATCGCTGTAGAAATCGTGGCAGTATCGGTTTTGGCCTTGTTATACCGGCCGTTATCCAGAATGGCACTACCAAGGAAAATAGCACCAACTGCAAGAGCAATAATAATGGAACAGGCAACTAAAATTTCGACAAACGTGAATCCTTGTTTTTTACTACAGAAAAAATTTGAAAAATCGTACATCAACCAATAGAATCACCCCCTTCCTCAATGACGAACAACCTTTATAAATGAACATGGACAAGGTTAAACACCAGAAACCTTACCCATGTAATCAAACATTGGAACCAGCGTGAAGAGGAACATCATAACAATAAGAAGACCCATTGGAAGCATGACAATGAGTGTAATTTTGGTAGATACCGGATCGATCATGTTGTTAATCATTCGCTCATAGTACTTACAGTCATGGTCAAGAGCCAGTGTCATATGATTGGATTTTTCACCGGCATTGATAGAAGCTAAAAGCATGGAATCAAAGATACCGGAGCTGTTATTCCGATTCATAGCACTCGCCAGAGTATTGCCTTTGGCAATATCTTCACGAGTACGGTCAATGGCATGGGCCATATGACTGTTATCTACCACTTTGGATGCCTGCGTTAAGCTGTCTGATATGGTCAGACCAGAGGAAAGCATAAGACCCATAATAGAAGACATCTGATGCTGTAAAAACGCATGATGGAGCTTTTTATAAATCGGAATTTTGAGTTTCCAACCGTCAATCAGGGAAATATGAGTAGAGCTAAACCATTTCCAGAGTTTGAAACATCCAAACAAAACAACCAAAGTAATAGGCCAGTAATCGACCAGACCATTGACACAACCTGTAATGAAACCAACAATCCAGGGGAGCTGAATCCCTGATTCGTCATACAGTTTGATATATTCCGGAATGGCGATCTTAATATAGGCGATCGTCATGATCGTCATCATGACGGCAGCGATCTTCGGCACGAACAACGCATTTTTAACTTTGCTGTACAGGTTATGCTGCAACCACATGAGTTCAGAAAGACGAAGAAAAGTATCTGTCAAACGCCCTGCCCGATCCCCAGCTTCAATAGTCGGGGCAATCATACGAGGGAAAACATCTTCCTCCTTTTTAAACGCTGCACCAGTAGTTACACCACCGGAAAGGTTACGAGAGATATTTTTAAGGGCTGTACCCAGTTTCTTATTAGTCTGCACATCTGCAATATCCAAGAAGGCCTGCTGCATATTGCTTCCGGAATTAAGAAGCATATACAGCTGGTCAAAACAGGCGTACAAATCAGACAGGCTCGGCTTATCTGCACCAAGGAAGGAATTAATTTTATCCAACAAACTCATGATTTAATTCCCCCTTTTTAACATTTCACCGGACAAATCTTCATCCGGTTCAATACGGCTGAGAAGTTCTTTCAGTGATACCGAGCCATCAGCCACATGACTGATACCCTTATCCCAAAGGGATTTGAAATGAATCGTCTTGCGAAGATAAATTTCAATATCAATAAGGCCATGTTTTTCAGAGAAATAATCACGTAAGTAGTTGTTGAATGGGATAATCTCAATAATCGGGATACGACCTGCAATGCCTGTAGAATCACATTCACTGCAACCGTCAGCAACATAGGAAATGGGATCACCGTCTGCATCCGTTTGAAGCCGAGCGATATCCTGCTTTCTAAGGAGCTGTAGCATATCCTTTGGAATCTTTACTGCATGCTTGCAGTGAGGGCAGAGAGTAGAAAGAAGTCGCTGAGACGCAATCCCTACGATCTGTTCCGCAAAGCCTGATACATTGACCCCGATATCCTGCAAACGTCTAAAAACAGATACAGAATTGCGAACATGAAGGGTAGTGAAAATCAAATGACCTGTCTGAGCAGCCTGAACAGCTGTCAACGCTGTTTCGGCATCTCGTGTTTCGCCAACCAGCATAACGTCAGGATCCTGGCGTAAACTGGAACGAAGCCCTCTTTGAAAGGTATAATTGGTTCTTTCATCTTCGGCATAATGTACCTGAGACTGAGCAACCCCATCAATATACCGTTCGACCGGATCTTCAAAGGTAGTAATAATATAGTCATTCGTCTGATTCAGTTCATTAATCAGGGCATACAAGGTAGTAGTTTTACCTTCCCCAGTAGGGCCACAGATGAGAATAATGCCGGAAGGCTTGTAAATAAGGCTTTCCAAAATCTGACCTTCTTCTTTAGAGAAGCCCAGATCATAAATGGTAGGGATCGTATCACTGGTAGACAAAATACGAAGAACCACTTTATTTCTTTCTCCATCACCGCCAAAGGGCATAGTGGAAAGACGAATATTTTTACCCAGGAAAGTGAAGCGACCATCTTGCGGAATCAGGTTATTGACGTTGATTTTTGCATTTGTCTTATAAATACGACAAATCATGAGTTCATCTTCCTTTGAAAGAGTGAAACCACTGTCACGTAATTTACCGTCAATACGGTAAATTACGCTGGCACCGTTACGGTTTGGCGTGATATGAATATCACTGGCACCCAGTGTGATAGCACGTGAGATGATATCTTCACTCTTTTTGGTCTGTTCTGTAGTAACTTTAGCTTCACTTTTAACAGTGACCTGCTGGCCCGAAAGGGTAGGGATGAAGTTCTTTTTGTAATGAGCGACATAACCGGCATAAAAGTTGTTGTACTCACAGGAAAGAAACTTCACTGATGTAACTTCCGGGAATTTCTTCCGAACAATTTGAAGAATGACCTGAGAATCAAGGAAATTCTGTTCAAACTGAGAAGTAACGATAGTCAGAAGATGAGACGTTTCATCATAGGACAGGGGCATCATATACCGCTTATCCATAATGCTGTCGTCCAGCATACCCAGAACTTTAGGTGGAATCACTTCACTGGCGAGCATACCTTTGTATTCATCAATCATGGCAATCACCTCGGCAGTTCTGATTCATCAAGATTATCCAGAAGTTGCTCAATGTAAGGAATCAGTTCATCCAGATCGGTTTTATCCGAATCACTGGTCGATTTAGCTTTCAGTTTCTTCGCATAATCCTTATTGGTAGATGATTTAGAAGAATCCTTTTTCACTGTTTCTTTCTGTGTGGAAGGAACATTCTTAACAGAATCTTCCTTAACAGCTACAACTTTTTCATTTGCCGGAGCAACCGTTTCGCTGCCTTTAGGAGCAGAAGATTTTTCAGAACCTTCGGACTTCACCATGGTGACGGTTTTAGTCGGATTATCCGCATCGGTATTGTTAATAATTTCAACCTTCACGGCATCCGATTCGTCTGCCTGTTTAGATACCACTTTTTCCTCAGTTTTCGGTTCTGCTTTAGTAACTGCCTTTGGTTCAGCTTTCTGCTGAACTTCCTGCTTTGGAGTGGCATTGTCTGTCTTGTTGATAGCCGGAACTCTGGTTTTCAGGATATAGGAACGATTCACGTTAGGTTTACTGGCATTTGTCTTTTCAGAAGACGATTTTTCCTTATCTGACGATTTCACCGTTTCTTTTGAACTGGAAGCAAAGCCAGGTTCCAGTTCTTTCACAATGACTGTAGAAGAATCATTTTTTACAGTATTCACTGGCTTTTTCTTTGCCAGTTTTGCTTTTTCCTGTTCTGCTTTGGCACGTTCAATTTCATAATTGGCATCCATATCTGTACGAGGATTATTCACTTCGTTCATTCTTTTTGCACGGAGTTTGTTTAATGTATCATGCAGATTTTTAGTGGAAGTCTGTGTTTCTACTCTCGGACGGCCAAATTCGTCATAAACAATCTTCGGCGTGATAGCGATAACGACTTCAGTATCTTTCTTCTCAGTAGATCGGGACTTGAACAATTCACCCAGAATCGGGATTTTAGATAAGAATGGAATCTGTTTGATGGATTTGATTTCTTCATTCTTGAGAAGACCACCGATCAGAATGGTTTCACCATTCTTCACACGTACCGTAGTTTCTGCACTACGTTCAGAAATCTGCGGTGCTTTGTTGTTACCGCTTTCCACCCACTGCGAAATGGTGGAAACACTTGGTTTAATCACCAGCGTAATCGTTTCTTTGTCAAAATCGTTAATACGGGGGAGAACCTCGAGCTTCACGCCGACTTCTTTGTATTCGACAGTCATCGTCGTCGATGAATCGGAATCCGTCGAATCAGAAGAAGAGGTAAAGACAGGCACTTTGTCGCCCATCAAAATAGTGGCTTTTCTACCATCAAATACAGTGACATTCGGACGAGCCAGGACTTTACCATTAGACAACGTTTCTTCATGTTGACCGGAAACTGAAAATTTAAAGCCGTTATAACCGCCAATAGAAGTGTCCTTACTCCATGGATTAGAGAGATAGGAAAGTCCAAGATTACGGCTGTTTCCTTTAGACAGTTCAATGACCATAGCCTGAATATTGACCTGCTGAGAAGCTACATCTACTTTTTCAAGTTCCTGTCTAACCTGATACAGCAGACTGGAAGAACCGGAAACTGTCAGTGTGTGATTTTCCTTGTCTGCCATCACCTTATCTGCTTCCGTCAAAAGAGCGATCTGTTTAGCAGCGGTTTCCGGATCGATGTGTTTGAGTTTAAAAGTCTCAATAGAAGACATAGAATCTGTCGGAGCAATAAGTACCGTCTGCTTACTATCGTCAAGATATTCAAAACAAAAGTCATTACTACGGGATAAAGCACGAAGAACGGTATCAAAATCGGTATCTTCCATATGCATAGCAATGGTGCCGTCCAGATCACCATTAACAATTAGATTTTTATTGCTTTTGTAACCCAAAGCTCGAAGAGCTTCCACCAGCGGAGTTCCCGGAGCAAAATCAACAGAAAATGCCAGAACTGAAGTGGAAATATTACAAGTCAGCATTAACGCTGCCAATGCAGCGGCTGTAAACTTACCAGGTTTCATAAATTGGTTCCTCCCTATTTAAGTGCAATAAAGCTGCCATCCACATAGGCACCTTTAGCAGTAACCGCACCAACCGTACCAAATGCCGTATCACTGCCACTTCTTGCAGTAACCGTCTGATTACCACGGCCCAAAACAACCACATCAGGGGGCAGTACGCCGATAACATTCACTTCATTTGATTCGGTATAATTAACGCCCACGTTACCTTCAAAACCCTCAGAACGAGGTGTAAACGGCATAGGTGGAACGCCTGGGGGAGTAGGAGTACTGACACCTTGTGTGCCACCCATACCCATTCTTGCAACCCCGGCACCAGCACCAGTTACACTGATTGTTCCAAATGGATTTGCACTTTCGGCATAATCTGTAGAAGAAATAACAGGAGAAATGGTATCAAGATTAATAACCGGAATCTCAGGAACATTGGATGGTGTAACACTGAGAAGCATATTGTAAGAACCAAAAATACCAATAGATAAAACCATACTGGAAGCATAAGCAACGATTTTCGGAGTAAAACCTATTTTTCTCAAAGCAAATGCCCCCTTACTGGAAATAAATATTGTATTCAAGAGTAGCTTTCATAAGACCGCTGGCACTTGAAGACTTTTCATCATTCAAAGAGAAAGAAGAATTGGTAATGACCACCAGATGATTCTTTTCAAATTCATTCAGAGCAGACATTAAATCATTCCATGTGCCTGTCAGAACTACCGTACTCTTTCTATATTTGACCGGAATTTTCTTATCCGGTTTATCTGTCGGAGCGTCATTCTTGACAGATAAACTAGTCAAATTATGAGTTTTGAGTAGAGATAACTGCTCAGATTGAACAGAATCAATATCCGAGAGCTTACACGGCTTCAAAACCATGTTATAGAGCTTCGTAGCGTCCTTATAATCGAACTTCTGGAACCAGTTGCTTTGAGCGGTATATTCTGCTTTCTGGTGTTCATTTTCGGCTATTTTTGTTGAATAAATCTGGGAAAGGAACACCGAAGAACCAACAGAAACAACAGACAGAAGAACCATCATCATCAATTTCTTTTTAAAAGGGGACTGATCTTGCATAAATGCATTAAACATTATTTATTCGCCCCCTTATTCTGTGGCGAAGCAGGTGCTTTAGCAGGTGCTTTCACTTTAGAAACCGCATCAATGGTAAAAGAGTAAACGCCTTTATCAAAAGAAGACTGTGTGACAACACACTGGAAGCCTTTCCCAAAATCCATGCTCGAAGCGAATGTATCTGCCGATTCCTGGGAATTAGCAAATCCTTTCACTGTATAATGGCCCGGAATGATTTTTATGTTTTCAATCATCACGTCACCAGGCTTGCTTTCAGAAATCTTCGCAATAACGGCGATGGTATTAATCTCATCAGGGCGAGCCTGTTTCATCGTAGCAATGCCTTTGGAAAGATTTGTATTAAGCGTCTGTGCCCTGTTAAACATATCCTGAGAGAACGTAGGAGCCGGATCAGACAGGTACGCATAGGCACATAAAGCACCGGTAACAACTGCACCGGTAAAGCAGAAAATTGTCAAAGTAGAAACTACAAAGCTAATGATGGGACGATTAAACTCATAACGAGCTTTTTCAGTTTCACTTTTTTTCAAAAAGTTTCCGTAGTTTACCGAAAGCACTGTTTACTTCACTTCCTTCCGTCTCTCTATTCGTACCTTTTGTTTTTACGGTACTCATATCTACAACACAACCCGCAGACACCAGAGCGTCTTCTGTATCAGATAAAGATTCATTCGCAAGATTAATTTTCAAAAACTCTTCCGATCTCTCAATAATGACCAGATGGCTATGTTCAAGAGCATCCTGTAAAGGGAAATACTTTTCTGTAAGACCGGCAAAGTATTGAAGCATAGCATCATTACATGTTTCCGGTAAAAGCCAGCTCATAGAGCCAAATTCATTCATAGCAGTGATTAATCCATGACTATGAATAAAAAGTTGTCCCCGACTGGTATCAAAGATAGGAAGAAAAGTACTGGAAACATCAGTCACCTTGAACAACGTAAGCCCCAGATTGTTACAAGCCGTCTTCAAATTATCCAGGAAGACCGTAGGGATATAACAGGAAGAAGCGGTACAGGTATCGTCTTCATAACAGCTGACAAGAGATGGTGTGTAACTGTCATACAGTTCCGTTAAACCGTCCGGAAGATTATCTTTGCAGAGAGAAAGAACTCTATCTTCCTTATCTGCCAGCGTCTTATCTGAAACATCTCTAAAAGAAGACAACGCAGCTTGCCATGTCTTATACACCAGACCACTTTTGGGAGCGAAGACAACAAAGAATCTACATTCTTTGTCTTTCTCGACATTAAGCACAGATTGTAAAACAGTCTGTGTTCGTTCCGCATCGCTCAGATCGTCCAGCAGAGCAGCATGGTTATACTTCGTGTGATCAACAACAGTCACATTGTTTCCCTTAGCGTTTAGTCGTGTAACAGATAATGTGCCATTTCGTAAAATGAGTACAATATCCAACCCAATCCCCCCTTGGCTTTCTACATCTTTCTACATAAAGTAAGAAATAAAATAACATTCATAATAAACAGCATTGAAATATACTCATGATTCAAATGAATCATTTTTTGAAAACATCATTACAGGAAATTCTTTTTTTAGAGTTATAGTTATATATTTTTATTCTTACTGTTCCACTCACAGGAGATGAATGAGTGGAACGTAAGAATAGGAAAAGAGGTACATAAACCGGATGGGAGGTCCGGTTATATATAAATCAATTACGGAATTTCCGTAATTGATTAACAGAGGGTATTATGACGATTCGCTAGAACGTTTCATCATAAGGACGAATACGAATATCCGTATTCAAAATGACATTGAACTGAAACCCTTCACAAACGGTTCCAGTAGGTCGAAGGTCTTTATTGTTTTCCTTTACCATGTCATTAATACCGGAAAGCAATTCAGAAATAGCAGCTTTCTTGGCATCCGTACCAGCAGACGTATTATCATCATCACTGGAAGAATCAGAGCTGTCATAGGAGAACCCATCAACGGCCCCAGCCATAATCGCACCTTCCAAAATGCCACGCATTTTCATCCAGGAATGACGAGTATATTTATCTTTCAATCCGGAATACCCGACACCATCGATCGCACGATAATCCGGTAAATCAACGGAATGACCATTAGGGAAAATGATACGATTGAACGAAATATCTATACGCCGTCCATTCATACTCATCGGATCTCCGATGAGTTTTGAACCGGCCGGAATGAGAAGATTATCACCAGTTACACTGTCAAAAACGTCCTGACGGACGATAGCAATAATGGTGGTTGTCATATTATCTGAAATCACCGGAGTGAGAAGAGTGGCCGGAATGACTGTACCGGCCTGGAGTACTTCGGAAGCACTCGCCAGCTCGTTGTAAGTGCCACGATAATACGAATTGCGAGAATAGGTATTCCGATTGTTATACCCATAAGCACTGACCGGAGAGGAGAGAACAGGCATGGCAATCGCAATAGAAGCCCCCAGCATCAAAGGAATAAAAATCTTTTTCAGCATGAATTACCACCGCCTTGAACCATAACCATAGTTATTAGAAGAACCATTATTCACGACCTGGATGTAATCATCCTGGAAGTTATTCTGACCGTCCGAATCTTCTGTAACGCCATCGTTGTAATACTGATTGGCCGGACTTTCGTAAGAGTTATTTCTTCGATTACTGGAAGAATTTCTTGACTGACGATCCTCTTTCATATCAAAGAAAATATCACTCTGATTGGCTTTTCTTTCCTCAGTGTAGGAACGCTGTTCATCGGCAAGCTGGCGTTTATAGTACGCAGCCTGAGAATCACTCTGGTACTTCTCATATGGGGTTAAAGGGGCCGGTTGAGAAGGAGCAGATGGAGCAGAAACGGAAGGACTGCCACCACCAGAATAGGAGCTAGAGGAACGACTATACGTAGAAGGACGACTTCGTTCTTTCGGCACAGCCCTTGTATTTCCGTTTTCATCCACGTAGTAATCATTGCTATCAGGTAGGCTATCGGACGAACCAGTACTGCCATTGCTGCTTGCCTGCTTCCTTGATTTGGCCCCATTATTTTTTGTATTTCCTTTTTGATTTCTGGCTCTTTCTTCGGCTTTCTGTAAGTCACCTTCGCTGAACACATCACCGGCGGTCTGTTTCGTTTCTATTGGTTCCTTTGGTTTGGAATGACCACAAGATCGGAAAGTAATACCGACACCGACAATCATAAAAATGCCAACTACATACACCAGTAATTTGTTGATACGTTTTGCTTTTTCCGATTGCGGAGAAAGATCAACGCCTTCTTCTGGCTGTTCTTCCTTAGATGGAAATTCAACCTTTTCTTCATCCGGGGGTTCCGGTTTTTTGAAGCGATTCATGAAACTCATCGAGTGCCACCCCCTTGTCTATCAGGAGAACGATCCGGTACATTTTCATCCTCTTGTCCTTCGTCCTCAAGGATGTTTGCAAGGCGATTTAAGGAATCATCTGCCGGAGCCGGATTACTTGCTTTAATAATGTCCAGCTGTTCTTTTTTCTGCTTTGCTTCCATCTTCTGTTTCAAAGAAATAGGAGCCGTTTCATGGAAATCTACTTTCTGATTCTGCTTCCTTCCGGAAGAAACAGACTTCGCAGCCAGCACCACATTCGGATCCTTGTTCAGCTTAATTTCATCAGGAGAAGGAACCTTATTGGACTTATCATCCTTTTCAAAAATGAGGTAAGACTTCTGGCTGAATACCATAATGATTCGATCCATCACCCGGTCAACTTCCATGAAATTTCCTTTGAGACGATAGTTCACCATTTGAAGTTTCGACTTGTCGTATTCATCAAAGTAGAAGAGTACTGGCATGTTCTGAGTGTTGTCTTTGGAAATCTCAATGTATGTCTTTCGGCCATCATCAAAAACAGAAAGTGGAATATACTTATTAACTACATTCTTGTTCTTTTTCACTTCATAATGCTTATTGATGAGCTTTGCACGACGGATCGTTTTTAGTACTGCCTGGAGTTTTGCCTGCTCTTCTTCTGTCTTCTTTCTGATGGCCAGAAGGCGAGCCTGCTCATCTTCGGCCGGGTAATTCCACTTAACGATAAATGCCAGATCATTGTTATATGTAGTTACAATTAAACGGTAACTTCTCTGGTTGGTATTGATGATAAAGTTGGTAGCAGACTGGGAACTCGGCTTGATATACACATGGCTGGTTCCAGCTACACTGTCCTTTTCTACAGACCACTGTACAGTATTGCCAGAAGCAATTTTCTGTACTTCTTCACCAGGTTTCAGTTCAATGTCTGTCACGTATCCAAGCCGTGCATTGACAAGAAACTGGTTTACTGGGGAGTACTCATAGACAACCGCTGTACCATCTTTAGATACAGGATCATTAATCAATCCTGCTTCATTAGCAGAAGCGGAACCGGCCATCAAAAGAGAAGTCAAAACAAGAGAAACAAGAAGTTTATTCTTCATTATTTCTTGCCCCCTTCCTGTTCTTTGGCATAGTGGAAATCCGAAATAAATAATCCGATCGGGTTCAAAGCCAATTCCTCTTTTTTGGTAATTGGCTTATTTTCAATGGTAAAATTTCCGGAGTAATAATAGTCAGTTGGGTTAGGGCTGGCACCGGAAGTTTTGGTTTCTTTCCAGCGGACAGCATACACATTTTTTTGTCCAGAAACAGGCAGACAGGAAAGAACAGTTACACGAGAAATGGTATTTCCGATCTCGCCGGTAAAGGAATCAAGGTACAGCTTTTTATACTTCCCGGCTGCTTCTGGTGTCATGAATTTAACGGCACGATTGACGTTAGACTGCATGACTTTTTTGTCCATCGGAATACTTCTCATGTTCTCTACAAACCTGGAAAGGAAGTAAGAAATTTCCGCATCAGTAGGTTGAACATTCTTCTGGGTAAGGGCACCTAATGACTGTACATAACCGGTTTCTTCATCCACATGAATCACGTATGGGATGAAAGTTGATTTCGTCCCAATGTAGGTAATACAAAGAACTGACAAGGCCACACAGGCCATTCCTGTATAAGCAATACGCTGCCATTTCACGATCTGACGATCCTTCATGGCGAAAATTTGTGAAAAGGCTTGAAGCCCTTTGTCTTCATTCTCTACATAAGAGAAATCAGACTTCTTACTCTCTCCCATAAGACACCTTCCTTTTGGAAAATAAGAACTAGAGACGTGAATATTTATTTTGACATTGTATCTCTATCGTGCTACCATCTTGTTAGAAAATTTATTAACCACGCTCAAAATCACGAGTTAAGTCTTACCTGAATTATACGCTAACTGCCGAAGAAAAATAAAGTCTAATAAAATTGACTTGAAACATAAAAACAAGGGGAATGCCCACTGATGCACAGAACGCCCTTTCCCCAATATTTCATATTGAGGAAAGGGACGTTCTATGCGTGGGACCTAAGTTACGTCTGCTAATCGCAGACAGAGAAAAAAGGTGCAATTATGGGATTCTACTCATCACATATTGAAATGGTAAGACCTAATGTTATGATGTCTCACTACGGATACATCACCCGAAAAGGCAAATACGCCAATCGCCATGATTTCGTTTTTTCTGAATCAGGAAACATGCCCAAATGGGCTAAAGACGAAACCGATTACTGGCAAACCGTTAGCGATAAAGAGATGGATCTTGAACAAAAGATAAGAGAAGGAAAACGAAGAGAAGCTAACTACGCAGTAAGAAAAATTATCTTCGCACTCCCCAATGAAATGACTGAACAGGAAATGATTCAGTTCACCAGAGACTACCTGGAAGCCAACTACAAAGACCTTCCCTATACCTTCGTCATACACAAAAAAGATTCTGCCATTTATGGCATTGAAAACCCTCATGTACATGTCATTTTTTCAGATTATGTAAATAACGAAAGAACAGAAAACCTTGATCGAGATACCTACTTTAAGAAGCATGGTGTAAGCAAAGCAGGGAATGAATATGGTGGTGCTTATCGAACTAGAGACTATACTGCACGCCCACCAAGAGCCTACCGAAGAGCGAGGAAAGATTTAGCGGAACGCATCAATGCCTACTATGAAGAAAGGGGTATAGATAAGAGGGTAAGCGAGAAGTCACTGGAAGCTCAAATCAAAGAAGCATTACAACAGGGAGACTATCTAACAGCTGAAATATTGAAACGATCAAAGCCATTCCGGTTAAGTCCAAGGAAGTTCAAAAAATACGGAAAACTGATTCAACAAAAAGTTTTGGCTGGATGGCGAAATGTAAAAAACCTGGACGATGTACCTGATCCAGAAGTCAGAAATCGGATAGTCCAGGAATTTGAAAAACAACTCAAAGAAGAATTTGCAAACTACACAAAAACCTTTGATAAGCAACCCAGCGATCTGGATAAAATTCATGCCATTGAAGCCAAAATGGATGAACTACAAACCTTCAAGAAATTCGCCCCTAACCGTAATACCCATGTCATGGCTCGCAATGAAAAACGACTGGAAGAACTGGAAAAACAAAAGAACTGGATTCTTCTCAGAGTGTCTGATCAGTCCAGTGATAACTACTACCTTTCCAAGAAGTATGAAAGTGAAATCACTCAAAAATACCGCAATGAAGAAATCACTCATCTCATGAACGCCAGCCCGGAAGAGAAGATCAAAGAGTATGCCATAGCAGCCTATTCCATCCGGGAAATGCATAAACGCATTAACACGCTCATGAAAGAAAAAGAAGAAGTTATCCTCTTAAAGAAACTCAGTAAACGGACTGATGGAGAAGCCGAAGCCCTGAAGAAAAAACTGGAAAGCAAGGAAAGTCTTCTCCGGTATCTGGAAAAAAATAAGAAGGATACCGAGGATATCCAGGCAGACATTGAAGAGCTTAAAACCCGCATTGATGATCTGGCCGAACGAGTACTCACACCAGAAGAAAAGAAAGAAATTTCAGACCACTTCACCCAAAATTGCAATGAAATATACAAGCTCAAAGAGATTTCTTCTTCCTATGCAACTCGCATAAAGGACGCTGGAATTGATGAAAAGTTCAGAGAAGAACATAAGAAGGAAATCTTTGAATACCTGAAAAATCTGGAACGACTAAACAAATATGACATTAATGAAAAAGCTCAAGAATCACTTTCATCCAAGAATGGCAAAACACCGTCTTTCAAGGATGAAAGACGGTTACAGGCTGTCAACGATGCCGTACTGAAACGCATCGATCAATTCCAAACAAGCCTGAAAGAGGATATGGCAAAGAACTGGGATCAGGCCTACGAGAAAGCGTTGAATGATATCACCAATGGCCTGATAGAAAAGCTCAAAAAAGAAAATCGCTTCCTTACCAGGCAGCTCAAAAATCTTGCTTCCTATGAAGAAGATAAGAGAAAAAACATCCAGAATCGATTAACTGAAAACCAAAAAGATATCCAAAAAATAGCCAGGATAAACGGGCAAAAAGCAGAAGAAAAGGCCAAAGAAATTTTGAAGTACTGGCGTAAAGATAGAAGTAAAAAAGTGGCTGACCTGGCTTCGCTGCAAAAGCAGCTTGCTAAGGACAGCCACCGGAAATACCTGAACCCGGACATTACTCAAAAGGCCAGAGATGCACTCAAAGGTTCCAACTGGAAGATTGATTACATCAAGGTAAGAGACGGCCATTCTCGCTTTGAAGAAGAACGGCTGAGACAACTGGAAGAAGGGTACAAGAATGAGAACTTAACTTTCATGAAAGCCTACAACAATCTCATTCCTCATACCCAGAAGTACTACCTGGAACAACTCGTAGATGAAGAAAGCGGTAAACAACTTACCAGTCTGAAAAAACAGATCAGAGAGGAAGAAAAGAAAAAAGTTTCCCCTTCTTTCCCTGATCCACCCATCGATGCAGAACTTAAACGACTTAACCGTCAGTTAGAAAGAACGATCGAAAAATACCGTACTCCGGAAATGATGGAGAAGGCCAGCATCTTAAGTGAAGCCAGCGTAAAACGCTGGCCCCAGAATAGAGCAAAAGCAAAAAAGCTGGTTAAGAAATTCAAAACCAGAATCGCCAAAGCTCACCTTTCTCAATCTGAAAAACGAAGAAAAAATAAGATTCTATCCTACGCCAAATACCAGTTATCCAGAAGAAAGCTACTCAATGATACGGTAACCACTCGAATACTGGAATTTAAAGACAAAGTACTCAGAACCATTCCAAGAAAAGAAGATTTCTACATTCATCAAATCATCAATGAAAGAACCAATAATGAATTGATGAAAAAAGAATCGCTCATCAAACAATCCGAAAAAATACTAAAAGATCTTTCTTCAAAATATCCGAAAACCGATCCATCAGTAGTAAAAGCACAGGCACAGGTAGACGCTTTAAAACAGGAAAGAGACCTTTCCCTGAAAGCACAAACCACCAATGAAGTAATAGAGGAAGCAAAGGTAAGACGGCAGGCAGCCATTGACCATGCAGAAGTCAATCTAAATGCTTTGAAGGAAGAACACAAAGCACTTATGAAAGATGCAAACCGTAAACACCTATCCCCAGGAACAAAAGAAAAAGTACAAAGAGACATGGGCATGATAGGCAAACTACTCAAACGTCAGCAGAAACAAAATGAAAGAGCCAAAGAAATGCTCAGACAAACAATGCAGATGTTTAATCATTCTTCGACCAATGGACTGGATGAAGCAGAACAAGCTATGTATAGTCTGGAAAATATGGCCGGAAAAGGATTTAAGCGAGCCAATATCAAGATCTATGGTAATGATGGAATGGGCATGTAGCCCTATTCCATCATCCAAGTAAACAAAAAGGAGAAATCAAATGGACTTTGAAACAATCAAATTTATCTCTCTACTAAACCAATTAGCAGAAAAAAGTAAAAATGGCTATATTCCATTTTCAAAAGCAACAGCCAAAAACAAAAACTGCATTTTATACGATGATGAAAGCACATATAGTAACGGTCATCCCATTGTATGCGACACTTGTGACATCATTGATACCTACAACGAAATATACGACCCAGAAGGTATCGTTATCAGACTTGTCATTGAAGGAGAAGAATCATTTATCAACATAACATGCAAATACGATACCAGCATAAATATCGTAGTAGATAACGGTACATGGTACACCGTCTAACAAAGGAGATATTGAAATGACAGACGAACAACTTTATATCACAGAAAAGCCAAGTGTAGCACTGGCCCTGGCAGATTACTTTGAACGCCATGGAACCCCACTAACAAAAGAAATGGGGCACTATATCAACACGGAAAAAAACATTGTGATCACCTGGCTGTACGGTCATATCCTGACGGCTTACGAACCAGAAGACTATAACGAAGAATGGAAAATCTGGTGGAAAGCTCCACTTCCAATGGTTCCAGATAAGTTCCTAAAAAGACCAGCTCCTCAGTATAAAGATCACTATAAGCATATCCTTCTTTTATTGAAAGATGCCCATACAGTAATCAACGCTGCCGACCCGGATAGAGAAGGACAGGTATTGTGTGATGAAGTCACAGAAGGACATGTAGAAGGAAAAATTTACAAAAGACTTCTCCTCAATGCTCTGGATGATACATCCATCACACGTGCCCTGGAACACATGGAAGACAATGAAAAATTCAAGAAGTTATATGAAGCTGGACAAGCAAGAGAAAACATCGACTGGCTTATCGGTATGAACCTGACACGGTTCTATACCAATAAAGCCAAAGATGCCCACATTGAAGGTGTACAATCAATCGGCCGAGTAAAAAGCCCGGCCACCAATATGGTAGTAGAGAGAGAACTGGAAATTGAAAACTTCAAACCAGAACCCTATTTCAACATCTTTGCTTATCTCAACATTAACGGACAGACAATCAAAGCAGAATTTGAAACAAAGGAAAAGGTAAAAATTCTTTCCGAAGCCGACGCCATTGTAAGTCACTGCTCCGGAAAAGACTTCACAGTACAAGAAGTCAACAATGAAACCAAAGAAGAAAAAGTAAACCAGCTGTACTCCCTTGATACCTTACAGATTGATGCAGACAAGGTATACGGTATCAGTGCCAAAGATACCCTAGCTGCACTCCAAAAGCTCTATGAAGCTAAACTGACCAGTTACCCAAGATCAGACTGCAAATACCTTCCGGAAAGCCAGAGAAAAGACGCTCCGGAAATTGCAAAGCTCCTCAATGACAAACTGGCAATGGAAATTGGCCTTATCCCTGTCCAGGCCAATAATGAAAACCTGAATAACTCCACTGTCTTCAACGATAAAAAGATCACAGCCCATCATGCAATCATCCCGACCAAAAATGTACCGGACTTGAAAACGCTGAAAGATACAGAAAAGCAAATCTACCTTCTGATTGTAAGAAAATACGCTGGCATTTTTGTAAAACCATACAAATACACAATTACCAATGTACGAGGAAAGATTGAAGGATATCCATTCAAATTCCGCTGCAAAAAGGTTATTGATGGTGGTTTCACCTTGTATGAACCGAAAAAAGAAAGTGCCAAAGAAAAAGAAGATATTGAACTGAAATCTCCACTGGCAACCGGCCAGCGTTTGCCAGTGACAAAAGCTGAAAAAGAAGCCAAAACAACAGAACCGCCAAAGCGATATACCGAAGGTTCTTTAATCCAGGCCATGACAAATGCAAAAAGCGATGATCCAGAATTAAGTAAAATCCTGACCAAAGTAAAAGGCATTGGTACACCGGCCACCAGAGCAGACATTATCAACAAAATCATAAAGGTAGATAAGCACATTCAAAAGAAAGGGAAAAGCCTTTCCCCGACAGTCAAAGGCCGAACCCTTATAGAAATCCTTCCTGACATTCTGAAAAAGCCTGATTACACAGCCATGATGGAACAGAAACTCACAGGAATTGAGGAAGGTACATACACGAGACAACAGCTACTCAAAGATGTAGTTGCTTTCGTCCAGGATATTGTAGGTTCAGGTATCAAAATCATTAACAAACAATACCCATGCCCGAAGTGCCATAACGGTTATCTGCAATATAGAAAATTCAAAGATAAATATACCGGTGATATGAAAGAAATCTTCTTCTGTAACAGCTGCGGCATTGGCTTCCCAGCAGAAGACCAAAAACCAAAAGTTGTTATTTGCCCAGAATGTAAAAAAGGCCTTCTCATAGAAAAGAAAGGCAAATATGGAAAATTCTACGGCTGCACCAATTACCCTGATTGTAAATATGGCATCCGAAAACCTGAATATGACAAATTGAAAGGTTCTAAGTTTTGATTTCATGATTCACTTTTTCAAAAGATGTCAGGCTTACTGCCTGTTTATCTCATAGATTCCTATTCACAATACATTTAGAAAAGAGGTGATAACTATGGACGATGAAGAATTTGAAAACCCTGATCTGATTATTCCACCAAACATCAAAATCATTGATCCGGAAACACTCAGTGATGCGGAGAAAAAAGAGCTGCAAAGAATCATCGAAGAGACAGGTGATGAACCATCTACCGATGATATGCCACCGGAACTCTACCCTGAATACGCAGTAGAAGATCCGTTGCTTGCAAATCTTGAAGATACCAACGAATAAACCAATTACTCACTATATTCTCTATAGTTCGCCCCGAACAATACACCGATTCGGGGTAGAAAGGAAAGATTACCATGAAATACTCTATGACCGATAACGCAAAAACCACCAGACAGAATGTCAATGCAGAAATCATCAAAACCCTGAGAGAAGGCGTATATTCTGACAGCAAATTCAGAACAAATATGAATGAACTGAAAGGTGTACTGTACAACCCAATCACTCAGACCGCTATCGGTGATAAAAAAGTTATTGAAATTCTGGCACAGGCTGAAAAAGTCACCGACCCACGCTTTGTAACCTTTAATCAAGCTAAAGAACACGGCATGCACGTTGTCAAAGGAGCCAAATCCATTGATACCGTCAACTTCACAGTTGAAGAAAAAACCAACGAAGATGGTAAAAAAGAAGAAATCGCCAAAGGTAGAACAGTCAAATACTTTGACGCTAAACAGGTAAGCGGTATGGAAGAACTCGGTGAACCGCTAGGTGCATACAGTACCATGGATGTAATCAGACTGACCAATAATCTGAATAACCGTGTAAATGAAGTATACAACGGTCAGGTAAAAGGCTATGAAAGAAGCGAAAAAAACGGTGAACATAGAAATCCGCCAATGCCACTCGTACCAGCTAAACTCCAGGAATTTATGGATAAAATGGACGAAAAGATGAGAAAAGCCTACGTGGTATACACCTATTCCATGAGAAACACCCAGGAATTTATGGGCATGAACAAGCAGTTTGATAAAGAATACCTGTCTGGCAAAGAAGGGGAAAAATCCGAAGCTCATAACATTGAACCGGAAGAAAGAGAAATCCGTAAAGAGTTCCGTGAAGTTCTGGGAGCATCTCTTCTGGCACGTGAAATCGGAGATAAACCCATTTTCGATGCGTATCTGAAAAATAGAGAAGTCGTAGCAGATAAACTGGCTTCCATCTACGAAAAGAACCCGGAAAAACTCTCTCATGATATGCAGGCTGCCATTAAATCCAAAGAAATGGTCAAAGAAAAGGTCATGTTCATGACTAGATCCAGAAAGAGCAAAGAAGAAATCAAGGCCATGGAAGAAGATTTCAAAAACAACCCGGAAAACAACGGTAAAACTCTTTCCGCAACCGACTACTACCACTACACCGCTATTGATGTACAGAAAGCAGAAGACCGCATTAAGAGCAATGATGCTATGAAGTCCGTAGTAGAAACCAAGGCCATCCAGAAAGCAAAAGAAACCTACGCCAAAACCCTTGATACCCAGGTTAAAAACCTGGAACTCGCCGGGCCGAATATTGCAAAAATCAGCACCTCACTGGTCAATAAAATTGCTGAATCCAGAAAGAATCTCGGCCTTGAATCTGATCCGAAGAAGTTCATGAAGGACTATACTGAAATGACCGAAAACAATTTCGACACAGACAAATTCGGTAAAGAAACCATGAGTACCAAATCCATGAGCTACTTCAAAGTCAATGAACAGGAAATCACCGAAAAAAATATGACCCATGAACAGATCCTCAACCGCTTTGCCAACGGCAAGGAAGGAGAATCTGTAGATATCATGTCTCAGGTCAAAGTAGACCAGTCAAAGAAAGCCGAAGTAAACGCTATCAAGAAACTCCAGAGACAGGCTGGTGACGCTGCCAGAGCCAAAGCAAGTGCCAAAGCTAAGGCGAAACAGAACTGGAAAACCAATGAAGTCGCTAAAGCCAAAACAGCCACCAGAAAGCCAAGAAAAGCAAGATCTGTCGGTAAAGGCATGGAATAACAGTCACACTCCTTGTCACACTGCATGTCACGCTAAAATAGCGTAACATGCATCGTGATAAATTTCCAAAATTACTCGATAACTCCTAACCATTTTCCACTATATAAAAGCGTGGCAGGAAGCGTTATGTCACGCTCCTGTCACGCTTTTATATTTTATTATTCACGTTTCACTATATTCCCTATAGTTCGTTCTGGACAATACACCGATCCAAGGTAGGAAGGAAAAATATCATGCATACAACGCCAAAAGCAATAGAGATAGAAAATGAAACATTAAAAAATATTGTAGATTCATTTTTTAATGAAAATTCTAAATTCCTCAAAAATTTAGACAGTGTAAAAGGAATTTTTTACAATCCAATTTCACACGATGAAATTTATAAAGATTCCAAAGAACTTCAAATTTTGGCACAGGCTACGGAAATAACTGATCCCAGATTTGTAATAGCCAAAGATGCCCAAAAATTACATCTTAAAATAAATAATAATCCAGAAAAAATTAGTGTTACTCATACAAGTATTATAAAAGATATTACCAATGACGATTGGGATTATATAACATCCTCTTATAGTTATATCAACGCAAAAGACGTACCTGAAATACTAAAGACTAAGCCAATTCAATTCACCCCAGAAGAACGACAAAAAATACTAAAAAATCTTGAAAAAAGAGTCCTTGAATGTAACAAAGATACAAGAATAACATATGTACTACCTAATGAAGCATACAAAATCCCAGAAGAGGATAGACAAAAATCATTTATGCTAATGGATGCATCAAGTCAACTCCTAGAACTTATGGATCAAGATAAAAAAATAAGCTCAAACAAAAAATCAATATATGCCGAAATGACAGTAACTCCACGAGCAAATAGCAATAGTGAAGAAGAAGTCAATGAATTTATAACTAGAGAAATCTTTAAATGTGCATTATCCGCATCCTTGCTTGCCAGAGAATTAGGTGAAAATCCGCCACTAAAATATATACTCCGAGACCAGGAATTTAACGATAACCTATTTAAGACCTATTGTGAATCAGAAAACGGAACAGAAAAACTAATTGATGATATAAATAGAGCTGAATTTACGAAAACAGGATTAACGATATTTATTCTTGATAAAGAAAAAGTCCGTAAATCCAAAGAAAAAATCAAAGCCATGGAAGAGAATTATAAGAAAAATCCCTCTGGAAAAGAGCTTTCTCCTGAAGACTACTACACCTATAAGTCTCTCGACATAGAACCTTTCGTAATCAAAATGGACAACGACAAAGCCATAAAAACAGAAATTGACAAAGAAATTGAAGATAAAGAGAAAAACTTCACCGAAAAGATGAAATCCATGGGAAAGAAATTGAACCCACAGAAAATCAGAAGAGCAATCAAAAAAATGGTCAGAAGTTCTATAGGTAAAAACACCAGACTAGAACTCTTTAAGAGAGGGATAACCAGCCCAGCCTTAACAACCGTCTCTAGTGATATGACTAAAAACGCCCAGAAGCAAAAGACCCATAAAAAGGCACATTCCAGAGATACTGGACGTGAATAATCAGTCTATTGATCCTATTCACTCACTTCACTATATTCCCAATCATTTGCCCCGGACAATAAACCGATCCGGGGTAGAAAGGAGTTTATCACCATGAACCATGAAATCACAAAGAAGGTTGAACAATGCAGCGTTACGTAACGCCACATGTAACGCTTTTATTTTTTTATAAGGAGATTTTGCTCAATGAATCACAATCTATGGCTACTGAAACATTGGCCGAAGGAAGACCAGCCAAACCTTGATCCGATCATTTACTGTCTGGAAGAAGAATTTAACGAAGAACAGGCCATAAAAGTCCTGAAAGCCAATGAAAAACCTGACTATCTGGCTGTTCTCGTAGAAATTGTCGGCTTTGATACCTTCCAGGAATGTCTTGAAGCCGTAAACGGCCCGGAACCCCTTCCAGCAAAACTTCAAACCGAAGACAACACAGATAAACTCATATACAAAGGAAAAACCTACTACTTCCCAAGAATGATCCTTTTCCCAGTTCCAACAACCAACAAATTCAACTTCCTTTTCAAAATAAAAAAATTAGGAGAACCCAAATGAAATTTGAAGAAGAAAGGAAATAACATCATGGCATTTATGGATAACGCAGTAAAACCACAGAACCCAGAAGAAGTAAAACCAGATGTAGCAGAAGAAGATGATCCGACCATCCCGAAAAAGGAAAAAGATGCAGCAAAAGAAAAAGAAGCAGATAAAAAATCTGCTTCCGAAGAAAAACCCCAAAGCCCATTAAAACCGGAATCGGTTTTAATGCCCCTGTCTGCTGTACAGGAACTCACAAAATCGATCATGAGACTTTCAAATACAACACTGGAACTCAAAATGCTCATGTCTGATTCTCATTCCGATGTGTCAATTCTAAAGAACTCCTACTTCCAGATCCGGGAAGATGCCAGAGATATGGCCGACAATGTACAGAAATTTAAGGATATGCTTCCTGTCTTTGACGAAATGGCCCTCAATATCGCTAACATCAAAATCAAATGGGATATGACAATAAAACCTATCACCGATCAGGAAATCCAGGACGGAATTGATAAATCAAAATACAAAGAGGAATATACAAAACTGAACAATATACTTAGTGAAATAAATGACCTGAAAAAGACCATAGAAAAGCAAATGTTCGACATGCAGAGAGAGAATCCCACCGGCTACGCAAGAACCGATGAGTACAGAGATTTATATAGCCTGGGCATGATCGTAATGCGTCTCTTCAATCAATGGCCCCAGGAAATGAAGTACTTCAAAAAAGACGGCCCGGCTCCGCTGGAAATGACAAAAGCCATGGCCGAGCGTTTAGATGTAACCGATGGTAGAGAAAAAGCCAAACAGGAAGAGTGGATGAATCAGGAATAAACGAGGTGATAAGGTTGAAGACGGATATTTTCAAATATTTTTTACTTACTTCTATTTGTTTTTCGTCTTGTGTGAGTGCCCAGGCGATGAGTTTAGAGGAATACATCGCTCAGGAAAATCCGCAGGATGCTCCGTATATTGCCCAGGCGATTTATGATACGTCAAGTATGTATGGTGTCGATCCGCTGGTGATGGCTAGTATTTTCTATGTGGAAAGCCGGTATAATAACAACGCTGTATCGCCAGCAGGTGCTTTGGGTATTGCCCAGCTTATGCCTGGTACGGCTTCCGATCTAGGGGTAAATCCCTATGATATTTACCAGAATATCGAAGGCGGTACACGGTATTTTAAAGAGCTTCTGGATTCTCAGAATCCGTCTGATCCGTACCGGTATAATCTGGCCCTGTCCAGTTATAATGCCGGGCCAGGGAATGTGAACGGTTATAGTCCTACGTATACCTATGACTATATACAAACGGTTACGGACACTTATAACGATATTGTGCAGCACGTAGATCCTACGACTCCTGTAAGAAGTACTCCGAGACAGGAATATACACCTTCTTCTGATAGCCAGGTATGGACATATCATAAGAAGAGTAAAAAAGAACGTCTGGCTAAGGCGATTCATAAGCTGAAAGACGAGAAGAAGCATGGAAGAGCAAGAAAACGCTATTGATAATTTCCGTATCTTCGCCAGATCCCTATAGAACAGCATTTGGGCCACGAAGGATTTATTTCCCTTCCCTGCTGTCTACCGTGTTCGCCTGGTTCTACTGTCTTTTATCGGGAAAGTGATGAAGGTGCGTTTCATTGTCCGATTTGCCTGCTTTCTCACTTTCCTCATTATTTTTTCTTCTTTCTTTTCCTTTTTCTTTCCATGTTTCATGGTTTACGGATAGTGTCTTTCTTTTTTTGGAAGCACTGCAATGATGAGACACGAATCATAAAAAGAAACGGCCTTCTCCTATGCAGACTGAGTATATGTTAGACCACGAGTATTAGAAGCTCGAATAGCAAAGACTATTGATTAACGTTTACTTGATGAAAACAAACCACCTACTGATACACCCCACCCATCTCCCCTTAAAATTAAAAAGAAACTGACATGGAAGACCGAAAGAGAGAACCAGTTCCGTTCCTTCGTCCCTACACTGCTTTCTCTTTCCGTCTTCCATATATTTTTGATTTACTTCTTTTTAGTTACTGGCAGCCAGATAACTTTTCCAAAGCTATCGGCTGCTATTTTAATCTGAAAGATCACTTTCTTCTTTCAAAATTATTTTCTCATAGAGAAAAGCCAGGCTTCCGGTTCCAGTCCCTCGCTCCTGCGTCCCATCAGAAAATAACTCCTATACGCTCCGGCCCTCTATTTTCATCTTATAGATTTCTTATAGGAATCAGAGGGCCTACGCTCCTATCCGTTTTTTCCTGATGAGACTTGTCGCTCAGTCCTTCCACCTACAGCCGTCTTTTCTCCATGATTTTCAAATATTTTCAATTATTTTTTACTTGTTTTCATTTAAAGCAAACCTGGCACGTTATGACCGCCTATACTCCGTAAAGGCCGTCCGTGCCTGATAATATACTATTTTCTTTAAAGTAAAAGGCACCTGTCAAAGCTCCTTACTCCGTAGGACTTTGACAAGTGCCCAGGAAAACAAACCTTTTTTGATTTCCTGATTCACTAAATCAAAAAAGGAAACCTGAAAGCGGTGCCGGGCAACAGTATAAAGGCCCTGCTTTTTCCTATTTCACAATACTGTTTTATGTCATTCAAAAGAAACCTGGCACACTAACGGTTACGCCGTTTCCGTATTCCATGCCTACGGCATTACATACCGACTGTGTGCATCCAAAGATACTGCTCTTAAATAACCCAATTCCTGTCACAGGAAATACCATTCGTTCCAATGCCCTATTCTGGCTTCACTCCGGATCAAATAGAAAAGGAAAGCAGCTATCTGATTTCCTACATATAGGAATCTGCTTTCCTTTTCATCCGATCCTACGCTCGCCAGAATTTGCTGGGCATCTCCACTTCTGGTATTCCCTGTGACACGAATAATAAATATTTTCAATTATTTTTTACTTACTTTTATTTAAAAACAGTGGCACAAAACATGACCGTCTAAGACTTCGCTTAGACCGTCTGTGCCCTGATAACAGAATACTTTCTTTTAAATTAGCTGCACCTGTCAAAGCTCCTTACTCCGTAGGACTTTGACAAGTGCAAGGAAAAAACAAGCCATGATTGATCCATTGAATCAATCACCAGGACAAACCGAAAAGGTGCCGGGCAATAGAAAAAGGCCCGGCCCAAAATTTATATACCGGTACATTGTACCGGTACTTTTTTATTATCCAAAACAAACCTGTTGCTAAAAAGGGAAGTACGTGTGGGGGCGGTGCGTGCTGTGTCTACTGAGGGGAGTTCCTGCGTTGTCTTTCAGAGCTTGCTTGGTATGGGACTAACGTCCCATATTGCGTGCAAGTTACTTGCACAAAATGCATAACATGTATGAAATATTCATATAGCTAAATTATGTAAAAGCATGTAATATTTACTTGCTTTTACTTGCTTTTAACCCTATAATCTGCTATAATAGAACCATAAGAAAGCACGATAAATACAGAGCTTTCAAGAGTTTTTCATAGTTTTTAAAAGGAGCGAATACCATGAACACCAAAAAGAAAATCTGCTTTGAAAATATCATTTGTTTATACGGAATGATGAATGAAATTGCAAGTGAAAAAATGACCGCTTATAAAAGCGATTTGGAAATTGATTTCGAGGATATGAAAGCACATGAAAAAGACGGCTTTTCATTCCTTTGGGCGGTTCGTGAGACTGGCACATGGTTCAGACCATTTCAGACGAACGGCGAATGTAATTTTAACAATAAAGAGGACTATAAAACATTTATGTATAGTGTCCTTGATTTAGAGGGATATATTGGAATCCACCAGGATTATTATATTATCAACGTGAATTATCACGGTGAATACAGTATCCAACATGTATCTAAACTAAACGCTAAAAAGGCGGTTGATACATGTCTTGAGAACTTCAACAAATACCGCCCTGATATCAAAGCGGCAGCGATTTAATGAAAAGGGCGGGCAAGCCCGCCCCCGACTTACGTCGGGAAAGGATAGAAGACCATGAACACCAATAAAGATGGTTATGATTTGGCACTCGCAGAAGTCAACGAACTTGTAAGAGACGTATTGAGAGGAGAATGAAAAATGCATTGCAGAATTTTCCACATTACCAGAAACAGAGATTTTGATAATATCAACGATTATGATATCTACGGCAATGAACTTTTAGGGGATAGAATTGATTCTATCAATGAAATCCCCAAAGACCTTTGGGAAAATCCGAACGGCGATTTTGGCAACGTCCCCGAAGTGCGAGATTTGATTGAATATTTAAACCGCCGTGCAAATATCCACATTGAATACAGTGAAAGAGATTTCTCTTTCACACTCAATGCGGACGCATTGAAAGCACTCAAAAAATATTTTGATAAAAATGAATATGACATTAATGATAAATATGGCTTTCTTTTCATCGATGAAGATGGCGAACCCGACACCGAGTATGAATGGCTTATTGGAATTTTGGAAGAGAAAAAAGAAATCACCTTGTATATTCATCAAATTTTTGACTATCACTATTAAAGGAGATACATCATGAATAAAATGTATATTCTATCTGAGGGATTTTATGATAGAGCTGAAAAACATGTAGGATTACTTGTACAAGGTAATCAAAAGAAAAAGGCCAGCTTAACTGCTGGCTTTTTTCTTTTGATTATTGTCAACCTTTATGCCGCTAGTGGCAGCGGCTGGCATTGCCAGCCGAATAAAAGTAAAAAACGAATAATAGATAACCGATTAAGATTTAAGATGTTACCTAAATTGTTAAAAAGAAAGGTATATTTTATTTTTCACTCCCGCTAGTTAAAATGATAAATTGATTTTGTGATTCATTATAAAAATTTCTTGTAAATCTTAGATGTTTTATTGAAGTCAGCCATCAAAAATGATATAATAGTAATAGGAACGAGGTAGAAGGATAGATAACCGGGCTAACCCTCTTCGAGAGGGGGTGGCACAATGAGTACCTATGAAACATTAACCTTAATGATTGCATTTGGAATCTTAATTGCTACCATCATGTCAAAGAAGTAATTTTTTTGACATGAAAAAAGCCCCCTAGGGCTAGGCGGCTTTCTTCAAACTTCAAATTTAGAGGAAGCCGGTCCTGACCAAGGAAATTATTTATCCGACTATCTCGTTTCCACCATTATACCACAAAAAACCAAAAAATAAAATCACCATGCAAATATAAAGAAAGGAAGGAAGCAGCCAATGAACATCGCATATGTCAGAGTATCAACCATTGAACAAAATCCAGGCCGTCAATATGAAGATTTGAAAAAATTCAATATTGATAAATGGTTTGAAGAAAAAGCATCCGCTAAAAATACTGATCGCCCTGTTTTAAATGAAATGCTTTCTTTCGCGAGAGATGGAGATACCATTTACATTGAATCATTTTCCAGATTAGCAAGAAACACCGCTGATCTTCTTAAAATCATAGATGACTTAAAAAAGAAAAATGTAAAAATCATCAGTCAGAAAGAAAACCTTGATTCTGACACACCGACAGGAAAAATGATGATAACCATGATCGGTGCCATTGCCACCTTTGAACGAGAATTAATTCTTGAAAGACAACGTGAAGGCATTGAGTTAGCTAAAAGAGCAGGCAAATATAAAAAAGTAGGCAGAACTGCTATGGAAATGCCAGCCAACTTCAAAGACCTTTATGAACTCTATATGATGCGAAGAATAAAAACAAAAGGCGAACTAGCTAAAAGATGCAAATGCAGCCGTCCAATCCTTGAACGCTTTATTGAGGAATATGAAAAAGCTAAAACAGAAAGGTCTTAACTCATGAAAAAATTTGCTTACCGCCAATATAGCATCCGAGAATTATATGATTCGTATACTCGTAATGAAATTATCTTTCCATCACAGTATAATGAAATCCCATGGATCAAACAACATAAAGAAAAACTCCTAAATATGATAATTCATAGATATCCAGTAAAAGGAATCGCTATCCACGTTGATTTCATCATGGAAAAAAACAGTAATATTCCAGCCATCAAGAAAAACATTGTTTACGGTCAGCAGGAACTAAAAACCATCTTTGAATATTTAAAAACTGACTTCACTAAACTTTGTGAAGACGAAAAAAGAAAAGTTATGAACTACCCTATATCAGCTACAGTTTTGTTCAATTTCACCGATGAAGAAATCAACAATACAATAAAAATACTTCGTTAATTTCCAAAAAGAAAAGGACTGCTCGTCAGCAGTCCTTTTCTTTTCCATAGCTTATAAAAGCCATGAACACCATATATATAATACCACACGCAAACCAAAAGTACCATAAAAACAAAAACGAATATTTTTAAATAAATGATATTTGAAATTATTTGTTTTTCATTGTATATATCCCAGTTCCTATATCATATTGTCCCCCATGAAACTATGAAAAAATGGTTCACTTTTTCATAGTTTCATTATACACCTTATCAAGAATAAAGCCAAGTGTTACGTCCTTAACTTCTTTTTCAACATTTATTGCTTTTAAAACTGCTTCCTGATGAGGAATTTCCTGTCCTTTGTATTTACTTACTTCCTTCCATGCAGCATTAATCTTACGTATCTCACTTAATGCTTCCTTCACAAATTGATACTCTAAAGTAGTACAATACACACTACGCCGTTTCTTCGGAATTTCATTAGGTTTACGACCAGATCCTTTACGATATCCACCACGGTTATCATTCTTGTTTTCCATATCATTCACATCTCCATATAAAGTGAAAATCAAATAAAAGCAAATATTATTTATTTCTTTTTATTTGATTTTCACTAAAATCGCTTCAGTTTTCTGCTTATCCTTTTCCATCATTTTTTCAATTCTTTTAATTCGTTTCTTAGTTCCAGGATGATCCGAAACAAACCAATCCAGGAAAAACCAATTATCACCATCAATTTTTAGCAAATGCTCAAATCCCTTGATCAATTCCAGACCAAGGCCTAATTTATATGCGTAAGCATCTGCCTGATATTCCTGGCTACGATATCCCAGAATGGTTATAAAATTCATAGGGATATTCAGTACCCAGGAGAAAATAACATGCTGCCAATTAATCAGAATCATAATGATAGCAGCAAACCAACCCAGGAATGGAATCCAATGAATCAACCACACAAAGAAATTCGCACATCTATAAATCAAACAAATTACACGGGAAAACCAGTTCATCCCAACACAAAGCAAACTGGCAAAAGTATGCCTGTAATGCAAATGCCCCAGTTCATGAGCAAGTATGCCTTCGATTTCCTCATCATCCATAAGATTTAAAGTACCACGATTTACGGTAATATGTTTATCCCCAAGAGCATATGCATTGATGGTCTGATCTTCATTTACATACAAACTGTATCTGGATGGATCTGTATTTTCACGTCTACACAAATCTTGAAGAATTTTATATAGCCGATCATAATCTGCTCCTTTAGCATCATGAGCCCCTGTAGAATAAACAAAAATCCATTGCATGAAACCAAAAGTAGAAAAAATAGCAGGAATCAAAATAGCCAAACAGGTTAATTCAGACAAAAAGATAACCTGATCATTACCTGTTAAAAACTTCTCCGCTGGCATGAAATAATAAGCAAACTGATAACCAATCCAGAAAAACGGAAAGTCTAAAATAAAGTTCACAATAAACGTCAATACAATTAAAATAGCCGAAACAACTGCCATAAAATTATCCCCTATACCTTTCAAGCATTTTTGATTTCTTTAACCACTTTATCAAAAATATTATACTCTGTCAAGAGAAAAATGCCTATTGTCTCCCCTCCCCCACCGTTATGAAAGTTTACAATTACTGTATATTAGATGAAAATCAAATAATTTTAAATATTTTTTATTTAATTTTATTTGAAAATGGTACAGACCACCTATGCTCCGCAAGGTCGTCTGTACCATGAAACAATATACTTCCTTTTATATTAACTGCACCTGTCAAAGCTCCTACGCTTCACTTCGGACTTTGACAAGTGCAAAAAAATATGATTGATCCATTAAATCAATCACCAGGACAACCCCAAAAGGTGCCGGGCATAAGAATAAAAGCCCGGCCAGATATTTATATGCCGGTACATTGTACCGGCAATTTTATGAGAGATAAACATACAGGTGAAAAACAAATAAAAACGAATATTACGTATGAAAAGAATCGTATTGATACTCGCCATGATATGTGCCACCATAGCAAATGCTTCGGCACAAGAGATACTGAAGGAGGTAAAGCGTCTTGAGAAACAGGCTGAAACACTTGCCAACGATACAACAAAGAATCTGAACGAGCGCAAAATCGCCTGCTTCAAGTACGATGCCATCTTCTATCTCATTGATAAGGGTAGCCAGGATGGCACATTCACAGAGTACAATCTGGGCGAACAGACCAACGCTATGATTGAATTTGTCAACCTGTTTGTGAAACGCCTCAGCCAAACCACCAAAGCAAAGGACAAGGAGCTACTGAAGGCTAAGTTCCGCACGGCTACTATCAACAACTCATTGTTCAACGATGTCGACAAGGAGGTGATATACAGCTATGTCGACAACGAGAAGTTCATCACACAGTTCTCACTCGACACCAACTGGGTGAAAGCTCTTGAGGCTGTAACAAAGTAAAAATGAACGGCCAGCAAATTACCGAACGATTAGCA
>OLIS01000101.1_pt1 | contig 60664 bp, 55 predicted proteins | sample 1601351 | NCBI WGS metagenome assembly OLIS01 (sample SAMEA2452122, study PRJEB22498) | human gut metagenome | biome: human feces; feature: human gut; material: feces | place: Australia | collected 2012
ACGAGATGTTGACCAATATGGAGGCGAAGTTGCAAGCCGCTCGTTCTGTTCTTTACGAGACCAGCCGTTTCGTTGATATGTACAAAGCTTACACGCACATCGCTAACGAGCGTACATTAAATAAAGAGGAGCGTGAGGAGATGAAGAAATACCAGAAGTTGGCTGATATTTTTACTCCGTTATTGAAATTGTTCTCCAGCGAGTATGCAAACGAGATTGCTTATGATGCATTGCAGATTCACGGAGGTTCCGGATTCATGAAGGATTATCCGATTGAGCGTTTGGTTCGTGATGCTCGTATTACGAATATCTACGAAGGGACTTCACAGTTGCAGGTCGTGGCTGCCATCCGCGGTGTGACCACGGGACAATTCTTGAAACAAATTCGAGAAGAATACGAGCAAGCTTCTATCTGTCCGGAGCAAGAATATATTCGCGAAATATTGAAAGGTATGACCGGGGCATTCGAGGCTGCCGTGACAAAAGTAACGGCTGTTGGAGAGACGGAATACGTGGATTTCCATGCACGTCGTTTGGTTGAAATGGCTGGGTATATTATTTTAGGTTACTTGCTGTTGCTAGATTCTCAACGTTGCGATCGTTTTGCTAAATCTGCCGAGATTTTCGTGAAATATGGTCAGGCTAAGGTGGCAGGATATGCTGCATTTATCAATGATTTCGAATTGAAGGATTTGGGAATGTATAAAAAATAATATAATCGAAGCATGATTATGAAAAGGGGAGGCGTTAAGACCTCCCTTTTTTATTCCGTTTTCTTTATTTCAATGGGTTTATAATTTGCTCTTTCTTGACGATCTGTTGTGGCTGCACAACTGATACCCCGTTCTTTCATGGCTTTGTTTTTCCCGATATGGGTATCGGGGAATTTCTTTTTCTTGCTGAAAAAAGTAGAGATCCCCAAGCCAATAAAAGCCAGGCCGATCAATACGACTATAATAATAAAGTAGATTCCTATCATAATGGTTTGTTTTAATAAAACAAATATACCCATATTACTTCGTTTTCCCAAGGGAATGGAGGGGATTCTTGATAGCGATATTTTAAAGATATCCAATGAATTGTAATTTTAAGAATACAGGGAGTTTTGATTCGAAATTGGTAAGAAAGAGGCTATGAATTCGTGTTTATATGGTGTTTTGAGAGGTTTTTTCGTATAAAAACAAGAATCGTTAAAAAAAAAGATTAAAAAAGGCTATTTATTACGTTGTTTTTTCTACATTTGAGGTGCAAAGTCAAATAAAATTGAGAAACAATGGAAGGATACGAACAAAACGACGGAATGGATACGAATGATAGAGATGAAATCTATTCCAATGCAGTGAAAGCAGGGAAAAGAACTTATTTTTTTGATGTGAAGGCGACCCGTAATAATGATTACTATTTGACGATCACCGAAAGCAAGAAAAAATTTGATAATAACGGTAATCCAAGCTACGAGAAACATAAAGTGTTCTTGTATAAAGAAGACTTTGACAAGTTTGTCGAGGGCTTAGAAGAGGCTATTGGCGTGGTAAAAGCTGCAATCAATGGCGAACTTCCGGAAAGAAATACGGACCTGTAAATGATACTGTAATAAATATGGAAGCGGGATGCACGATCAGTGAGTCCCGCTTTTTGCATGAACTCCTTTTTATGTTTTTTCTCCATTGAATTTTGAGTATCTTTGTGAGGATAGAAAGAAGAGAAACATGGAGAATAAGCCGTTGGCAGAGCGCATGAGGCCGAAGTCTTTAGAAGACTATATCGGACAACAACATTTGGTAGGACCAGGCAAGGTGCTACGAAAGATGATTGATTCGGGAGTGGTGTCTTCCTTTATTTTATGGGGGCCTCCGGGTGTCGGGAAAACAACGTTGGCAATGATTATCGCGGAACAGTTGAAACGTCCGTTTTACGTGCTGAGTGCCGTGAGTTCCGGGGTAAAGGATGTGCGAGAAGTGATACAGAAAGCCGAGGGACAGCGATTCTTTAATACGCCGAATCCCATCTTGTTTATCGATGAAATCCATCGATTCTCGAAAGCCCAGCAGGATTCCTTGCTGGCAGCTGTCGAGAAAGGGACCGTGACTCTTATCGGTGCCACGACTGAAAATCCTTCTTTCGAGGTGATTTCCCCGCTTTTATCCCGGTGTCAGGTGTATGTGTTAAAATCTCAAGAAAAGAAGGACCTTGAAGATCTGATAGATCGTGCCGTCACCAAAGATTATTACTTGAGTAAGCGGAATATCACGGTGAAGGAGAAAGAGGCCATGATTTCTTATAGTGGCGGTGATGCCCGAAAGTTGTTGAATATTTTGGAGTTGGTGGTAAATGGATTGGGAGAGGGGGATATTGTAATCGATAACGAGGCGGTGCATCGGGAGCTGCATGAAAACCCGTTGATGTACGATAAGGATGGGGAACAGCATTATGATATTGTTTCCGCGATGATCAAGTCCATCCGGGGGGGGGATCCGAACGCGGCGGTTTATTGGATGGCTCGTATGTTGCAGGGGGGAGAGGATCCGAAGTTTATAGCCCGTCGTTTGATTATTTCCGCGGCAGAGGATATCGGGTTGGCTAATCCGAATGCAATTTTGATCGCGAATACTTGCTTTGAAGTGGTGCATAAAATCGGTATGCCGGAAGCTCGTATCCCGTTGTCTGAATGCGTGATTTATTTGGCAACGTCTCCGAAGAGTAATTCTGCTTATTTGGCTATTGATGCGGCTATTGCTACGGTGAAACAGACCGGAAATTCTCCGGTACCCTTACATTTACGCAATGCCCCAACCAAGTTGATGAAGGATTTGAATTACGGTCAGGATTACAAGTACCCGCATGATTATCCGGGAAATTTTGTAGACCAGCCATATTTGCCGGAAGAGTTGAAGGACAAGAAGTTTTATCAGCCTCAACCGAATGCTCAAGAAGCGAAGATTCTGGAGCGCCTGAAGGCTTGGTGGAGAAAATACAGGGGATGATAATTTAGGATATAGGATTTGAAATTTTAGAATGAAATCATAAATTTAAAGTTGTATCATGGATAAGTTGATAAATCAGGAGATGTTTTTTTTGTTGGCCGGACCTTGCGTGATCGAGGGGGAGGAGATGGCTTTAAATATTGCAGAACACGTGAAGAAGGTGACGGATCGTTTGGGAATCCCGTACGTGTTCAAGGGGTCGTTTAAGAAAGCCAACCGTTCGCGTCTGGATTCTTTCACGGGGATCGGGGACGAGAAGGCATTGAAGATATTGGCTAAGGTGAAAGCCGAATTCGGCATCCCGGTGGTTACGGATATTCACACGGAGCGAGACGCGGAAATGGCTGCCGAATACGTGGATGTGTTACAGATTCCGGCTTTCTTGTGTCGTCAGACGGATTTGTTGGTGGCTGCCGCGAAAACGGGAAAAATGGTGAATATCAAGAAAGGACAGTTCCTTTCTCCCGAGGCCATGAAATTCGCCGTGGATAAGGTGAGGGAATCCGGGGATGACCGGGTGATGGTTACAGAACGGGGAACGACGTTCGGGTATCAGGATTTGATCGTGGATTACCGCGGCATCAGTATCATGCAACAAGCTTGCCAGTGTCCGGTGGTTGTGGATGTGACACATTCTTTGCAACAACCGAATCAAGCTTCCGGGGTAACCGGAGGACAGCCCGCGTTAATTGAAACGATTGCCAAGGCCGGAATTGCCGTGGGGGCAGATGGTATTTTTATTGAAACTCATGCTGAGCCTCGTTGTGCCAAATCGGATGGAGCAAATATGTTGCGCTTGGACCTGATCGAAGGATTACTGGAAAAACTGGTTCGCATTAGAGAAGCGATAAGATAGTTCATGAAGTTGATAGGGTGGTCCATAAAGGGATTGTTTAACGACTACCTCCCCTAACCCCTCCTTGCACAGGAGGGGAAACCGCTTGGTAAGCAGCCCTTTCCCTGTGTAAGGGGGAGTTGGAGGGGGTAGTTGCTTAAACCGGATAAGGCAATTTTGCCTTATAAACTTTGTGGACCTTACTCACTCTTCCACGTATATTTCTAAGATTTGCGTTATATCATCGGGGTATAGCGTGAGGTTTTTAAAGCAAGCAGGAATAAGAACGGTTTCCCCTTTGTTGACTAACACCGGTTCACATTCTCCGGTCGTGATAGTGAATTTGCCTTGTAGACACATGTAGATAACAAATGAATCGAGGTGAACATATTCTTTTTCAATATCCCGGTCAAAAACGAGTAAATTTGTAGTGAAATAGGGGCATTTCACGAGTCTTGTGGATTGATTGTTCTGAGGGGTATAGTTTACCCTGTGTTGTGGTTGATAGCTATAATCGATCACATCGGTGGCTAGGTCCGTGTGCAGTTCACGGGTGTTCCCGTTAGCGTCCTTCCGGTTATAGTCGTAAATCCGGTACGTGATGTCGGAAGTTTGTTGAATTTCCGCGATCAGGCATCCTTTCCCGATAGCGTGTACCAGTCCGGCGGGAATAAAGAAGCTTTCCCCCTTTTTCACTTTCTGGACATTCAATAAATCCATGAGTTTGTTTTGGTGTAATGCCTGAAAATAGGTTGCCTTGTCTATTTCCTGATTGAATCCCAACACGAGGGAGGCATTCTTTTCCGCGTCGACAATGTACCACATTTCGGTTTTGCCGTAGGCGTTATGGCGTTCTCTTGCGGTCTTGTCATCCGGGTGAACTTGGATGGACAGGTCATCGTTCGCATCGATATATTTAATTAATAGAGGAAATTCAATCCCGAATTTCTCGTAAATATGATCTCCGACAAGGTCACCCATGTACACTTCGATTAGCTCTTGCAAATCGTTGTCAGCAAGGATTCCGTTTGAAACCACCGAAATATTGTCTTCCACGGCCGATATTTCCCAACTTTCACCAATGGATTCTTCGTGTTCTTTACTTTTGTAAGCTAATCTTTCACCTCCCCATATCTTTTTTTTGAGAATTGGATGGAATTTTAACGGGTATAACATGATTTATTTTTTTGTTAGGCATAATTATTGTACTAAGAACAAAGATAGGAATTTTGTGACTGGGGGATTATAATTTATGGATTAATTTTGCGATAGAATTACGGTTAATGATATAAAACGGAGTGAAATGAAGAAATTAGGAATGTTAATTCTCGTTGTGGGAAGTTGGTGGCTGAGTGGTTGTAGTGACGATGATAAGGATTTTATGTTAGATATTAATCGAATGACAGGTGTTGATTGGTATTACAATAGAACCACGAATAAGAATTACTTGTCATTCTCGGATGAAAACGTACTGCAAATACATCGTTTTGACAAAAGCGGGGAGATAAATGGCATTGATCTGCGAGGAGTGATTGATTCGGTAGCCGGAACATGGCGGGATGAAGGGGAGAACATTCTTGCCGTGGATTGGAAGGATGGGAATACCGAAATGTGGACGGTGGAAAATTGTACGTCTCGTGAGTTCGTCGTGAATAATGGATGGGGCAAACGGGTATATGTCACGGTGCCTTCTTATCTTGAGAATTTGACAGGTGATGCTTTCTGGGTAAATAAATTTGTAGATGGAGTAAGTAAGCCCCAACTTGGTTTCCGGATCTCAAACGATCGAAGTATGCGTGCGGGGTATGTACTAGCTTTGTTATCGGATGATAAATCGATAGAACTGAAAGGTTACGGTAATGTTTGGAAAGGAGAGGCTGACATTAGCCGGGTAGAGGATCGAAGAGTTCGTTTCTCTTGTCGTATCGGCTCTGATTACGTGAAATTTGACGAATTTATCACGGCAGATAATTTCAGTTCCATGCGATTAACGGACATAGATTTTACTTCATCAATAAAGGCCGGCTATCCTAATCAGTTGGAAATCACGTGGAATAAATTTGAGGGAGAAAACGTGTATTACAAGATGGAGGTGTATTCAAAGGACAATGAAGCCGATGTGTATTTTGAGAGTGGATTATTCCCTTATGACAATGGTAGATATATCCTTAACGAGAGTACTATCGGGAAAATTAATAAATTGGATAAAATTAATTCCAAGAAAGAGTACACTCTTCGTTTGACTGCTGTTATGTTGGAGTCCGGGGTCGCTTCTAATAGTGTAATAGCAGAAAGTCACGTACAAGCAGTCGTGTACGTGACAGATAAATGCCTACTTGGCAGATAGCAAGTTGAGATTATTCTAGAAGAAAATTTCTAACTGCCTGAACCAGTTTTTCCGGTTGTTCGCTATGAATCCAATGTCCACACTGTGGAAGTTCGATAAGGCGGGCAGCCGGAAATTCTTTTTGCAGGCATTCCATTCCGGTGATCAAGTTGGATTGTTCGCCTTTAATGAACAGGATTTCTTTATCGTACGTCTTGTAGGGTAGTGAAGACGGACAACCGCTAATTTCGTCAAAGTGTTTACTGATTACTTGGTGGTTGATTTTCCACTCGAAACCGGAAGGCGTCTTTTTAATATTTTTCAAAAACAACTGTTGAGAACGTTCCGTTCTGAAATGTTGCTGAATGGCTTTCTTGATTTCTTCACGGCTGTGTAAACGGGAAAGATTGAAATTTGTCATGAAATCGATAATCCGGTTATGGCTTCCCCCATCTCGTTGGGAATACGATATCGGGGCGATATCCACGACAATGGCTTTATTCACGAGTTCCGGTCTTTTGAGTAACAAAGCCATCACGATCTTGCCACCCATGGAGTGTCCCATGATATGAGGCCGTACGGGGAGTTTCAGGTCTTCAATGAGTTCGATGACATCATTACTCATCACTTCGTAATTCATAGCCTCGTCGTGGGGGGATTGACCGTGATTACGGACATCCGGTAAAATGACTTGGAATTTATCTTCTAACAGATGGGCAATGGGGAGCCAATTTTCAGATGCCCCCCATAAACCGTGTAGTATAATTAAAGGAGTCCCCTCTCCAATTGTACGAAAAAATAATTTCATATTATTGCGGTGTGATTTCAGACTGGTAAACTAAGGCAAAAAGACCACACGGAAACCATAGGTGGTGTTTATTTCATCTGGTTTGCGGTTGAGACGATAGGCCGAACTGCACATCTGCGGATTCCCTGTATATGAGCCGCCGCGCGCTATGCGGAAACTACCTGTTGCAGGCCCTGTAGGATCGGTAACAGCATCGTCTGAATAGTAATCGAACCAATCGGCGCACCATTCGTTCACGTTTCCGTGCATGTCGTAAAGTCCCCACGAATTGGGAGCCTTGGTTCCGACTTCGTGTGTTTTTTCGTCCGAGTTGGAGCGGAACCATGCATATGTGCCGAGTTCGCTGTTGTCGTTTCCGAAAGAGTATGTTGTCGTAGTTCCTGCACGGCAGGCATACTCCCACTGCGCATCGGTTGGCAAACTGCCGCCTACCCAGTCGGCATAAGCCTTGGCTCCGTACCATGTTACACAAACGACGGGAAAATCATCCTTGCCGTCTTGCGGTTTCCACGTACCGTTTTCGTAGTTCACTCCATCTGTATTTATCTTAATCAACACCTGTTCTTCTGTCTGCTCATTGCCCTTTCCGTCGGGATAGGAAACCTGTCCCTTACCGTCTTCTCCGACTCCCGTTGCATTTAGGAAAGCTGCATACTGGGCGTTGGTTATCTCGTATTTGGTCATATAAAAATCATGTGATAAGGTTACTTCATGAACGGGCTTCATAGATGCGTAAATACTCTCTGCATCTCCCATCATAAACTTGCCGGCAGGAATAAGTACCCTATGCAAATTTTTAATATCGTTCGGTAACGAACGGGTAAAAATTACTGCTTTTTCGGCTTGCAATTCCAACTCCGCATCAGGACCGCTACTTTTGTAAAGTACCCCCTCGTTAGAAATCAGGAACAAATCCGAACCGCCTTGTAGCGTCTGTACGGGAATGACTGCCCGGTACGTGTAATTGTTGTAACCATCCGTACCCGGTTTTCCGGTAAGGTACATTTTCACGTCCCCCGTTTCAGTTTTCGTTTGCACGGTGGGAGTATTCTCACTTGTCAAATTTAGTGTTGCTCCTGTCTGTACACCTTTAAGGCTTACGGTCATGTTTTCGCTCGCACCCAAACCTTTCCCCAGTGCCTGAGCCGGAACTTCTACTTGGATCATGACAAATTCATGTTTAAATGACAGGGAAACTGTAGAACCTACTGATAGGCCCTGCGTGTTCGTTGCTGTCATCAGATCGGAAAGGCTGTAATTGGATTGTTTATCATTGTCCTCGCCCGTCGTACCGCTTTGGTCTGATTTTACTTGAAATGTAATGTTTGCCGGATCGGATACCGTTGCATCGTAAGGATAATAGGCATAGAATTTCAATGTTTTGCCTTTCCAGTACAAACCGTCACTACTATTCCATTCTGAACCGTCATAGGTCACTTTTGCGTTATTGAGAACCAAATTGTTATTGGCGTCGTAGGCAAAAATACCGATAGCGTCGCCTTTCTCCCAGGTACTTTCAAATTCCGCGTCTGTTGCTACTCTCGCGGCGGAAGTGAACCCGATATCGAAACGTATGTCCCCGTTTCCGGTCGTATCGCTGTTAAAGCTTTCTTCGCTGCAACCGGCTATCATGGAAAGCAAGCCGGACAATAACAGGAATAAATTCAATCGTTTGTTCATATTTTGGGTATATTTTATTTTTGTTGTTTAGTATATCTTTATCGTTTTAGCACGTTTCATGATCTGCTTTTTTCTTGTTCCCTTGATTCGTCTTCTTCCATGTGGACGGAGAACAACCCTCTTTTTCTTTGAATGTCTTTATGAAATGGCTCATTGACAAAAAGCCTGATATCCCGGCTATTTCAACAATGGTTTTCTCCGGGTGTTGAATAATCTTTCGCTTGGCATATTCCATGCGCAGTTCGGTAATCCAGTTGCGGAAAGACATATTATACTCCGTGTTTATATATGTCGAAAGGTAAGTACGGTTTGTGTGAAGCTCTTTAGAGAGTTCTGTTATGGTAAGTCCCGGATGAACATACTTGTCCATGTTTATCCACGCGTTGATTCTCTTCCCGATTATTTCGGTCGAGTTACCGGGCAACTCATGGGTATTCCCGTCTTCCTGTTCAGGGTTGTATAAGGCTTCATTTTCCGAAGGCATTTCATTTTCCATCGCGTTTTCCACTTGCTCGTAAAACAGCAGGTAATTCTGGTAACAGATATAGAGGTAAATGTAAAATGGAACTGAAGAAAGAATCCATATAAAAATATATTTGTCCGGGAGAAAAGTTAGCGCCCCGCATCCTACGCCGAATATGATGGCCCAATAGGTAAAGACGGACATCCAATGGATGTATGTCCCGATGTCATCCGAAAAAGAATTGTTTAAAATCGTAACGGCCTTTTTGTAGGCGAGAAGAAGTCTTCGGGACAAAACAAGGCCATAAATGATCAGCCATATCGCCATGGCGATCAAGCCTACCTTTTGTACCATCCCTTCGGGCAGGATAAATAGTACGATCCCGGAAAGTAATGAGAACGATATCCACATGCCGATATGGATGCCAAACCTTTTCCGCGTAATGTAGAATCGGTTGAGCAGAGACGTCAGTGCCGAACTGAAGAGCCAGTAACACAAGAAATAGGTGGTCAGGTTCATCAATATAGCTGCGTTAGGATTCAGATACCTGATTTCGAAGAAAAAGTGCATGGAGTAGTTCACCGCGAGCAACAACAAGGCTACCCCCATAATACGTCGTGAGCGCAGATAATTATTAAAAATATTTTTGTCCGGAGTTTTTGAGAACAAAAAAGAAAAGCCGAAGAATAACATCAACGGCAAGGCAACGCAAAGTGAATAACTATATATCATGTGCTCCATTACAACATCCGTCGGTTGATTTTGATCATTTACTGTAATTGGGCAACACGGCTTGTATGTGCGTGTCCTTTATAATGCTAAACAATACCATAAAAGCGCCATCACCCACGTGCAAAATTATAAAAAATCTCTGGAAAAGACGAATAAAAAGGGACAAATGTCTTCGTAATGCCTGTCAATAAGGCGTTTGCGAAGACAAATGAGGACAGGCGAAAAATCGAGGTAACGTAAAGGAAAGCGGATTTATGAAGAAGAACGGTCTCCAAATCATTACCCGCCGAATGGTGATTTTTAACACACCGTGTTGTATTTGGCAGCTTGTGGCACAGGTTGGCATATCAAGGTCTAACTCGTTGAGTAATAACTTTGCAAACAAAAAACGAGTATGGCAAGAAGCACATTCAAGGTTCTGTTCTACGTGAACGGCAGCAAGGAGAAAAACGGTATTGTCCCCATCATGGGACGAGTGACAATCAACGGGACTGTGGCGCAGTTCAGTTGTAAGCAGAACATCCCGAAAACGCTTTGGGACGTGAAAGGAAACAAGGCGAAAGGCAAGAGCCGCGAGGCACGAGACATCAACCTTGCCCTTGACAACATCAAGGCGCAAATCATCAAACATTACCAGCGCATTTCAGACCGCGAGGCATTTGTTACGGCTGAGATGGTGCGCAACGCCTATCAGGGAATCGGCAGCGAGTATGAGACGCTGCTAAAAGCATTCGACCGTGAGAACGAAGTGTTCAAGAAACGGGTAGGCAAAGACAGGGTAATGGCTACCTATCGGGCACGTGTACGGGCAAGAAACCATGTAGCCGCCTTTATCAAGTCGTTTTACAGACGCAGCGATATGTCCATGTTGGAACTTACTCCCGATTTCATCAAGGAGTTCGCCGCATACCTCTCGACTGAAGCCGGATTGCGGAACGGTTCGATATGGGCAAACTGTATGTGGCTGAAAGGCGTGGTCATGAAAGCGCATTATAACGGGTTGATACCGCGCAATCCTTTCATCCAGTTTCATATCAGCCCCAATGTGAAAGAACGGGAATATCTGACGGAGGATGAACTGAAAGCGGTCATGACACATGAGTTTGCAGACAGCAAGCTCGCATACATCCGTGACATTTTCATCTTTGCCAGTTTCACCGCCTTGTCATTCGTGGACATTCAGGAACTGACGAATGACAACATCGTGGAGGTGAACGGCGAGAAGTGGATATTGTCCAAACGCCACAAGACAAAAGTCGCCTTCCAAGTGAAGCTGCTGGATATACCCTTGCAGATAGTCGAACGCTACCGACCGATGCAGAAAGACAATCGTATATTCCCCGGCTTGAACTATTGGTCTATCTGCAAACCGTTGAAACGGATGATAAGGGAATGTGGCATAACCAAGTCAATATCATTTCATTGCAGTCGTCATGGCTTCGCAACATTAGCTTTGAGCAAGGGGATGCCCATTGAAAGCGTAAGCCGTGTGTTGGGACATACGAATATAGTCACGACCCAACTCTACGCAAAGATAACCACGCAGAAGCTCGACAACGACCTGACCATGTTCGGCGACAAACTGAGTAAGACGTTTAACGGAATAACGATGTCATGAGTATGAGAAGAAACAGCATAACAGTGAATGAATCCGGCAATATCATCATGCCGGAGAATGTCTCAAACATTTGGATGAGCGAGCCGGAATTGGTGGAACTGTTCGGAGTAATTGCTCCGACACTTCGTTCTGCCATCAGAAACATCTATAACAGTGGAGCATTAAAAGAATACGAGGTACAGAAGTATGTTCGGCAGGAGAACGGGTATCATGCCGATGTGTTCAGCTTTCCGATGATAGTCGCACTTGCTTTCCGCATTGACAGCTTCGGTGCGGAACAGGTGCGCAATGCCATATTTAAAAGGCTGTACTTGCGAAAAGAGAAAACAAATATCTTCTTTTCGCTGGGTATAAATGGTTGGGATATGTCTAATTATCAGGCATAAGTTCTAATGATATGACGACATGAAGTAGTGAGACCTATGCGTATTCCCATTGCCAACAATGTATTTATACGAGTATGTGAATAGGTGTATTGCCATTCATACGTACGATTACGACAAACCCGAAGAAAAATCCATTAGAATGGCATTTCTTCGGGCTTTTGTTGTATGTCATAAAGCCAAATCCAAGAAAATCTTACGTGAGGTATGCGTGAGTTGTTAATCCGTTCTGCGCTAATTGCCGAGTTTTGCACTGATTAAACAAAAAAATGAAGTGCTAATGAAACAAGGTAACTTTGAAAATGAGGAGTTTATCCGTGTGGGTACTACCCTCTACAAGTTAGTGAACCAGCCCCGTCTGAACGGAGGCTATGTGAAGAAGCGCATCGTGTGGAACAACGAAACACTGCGGCAGGACTACGGCAAGGACTATCTCGCCACCGTGCCGAAGTACGACGGCTTCTGCACCGTCCCCGACCATGTGGACTACCGTCCCGTGGTGGACAAGTTCCTGAACCTCTACGAGCCGATAGGACACCGTCCGCAACAAGGCGAGTTTCCCTGTATCCGGTCATTGGTGCGCCATATCTTCGGTGAACAGTATGAATTGGGCATGGACTATCTTCAATTGCTCTACCTGCAACCCGTGCAGAAACTGCCTATCCTGCTGTTGGTATCAGAAGAACGCAACACGGGCAAGAGTACATTCCTGAACTTCCTGAAAGCTGTGTTTCAAAACAATGTCACTTTCAATACCAACGAGGACTTCCGCAGCCAGTTCAATTCCGACTGGGCAGGAAAACTGCTCATCGTGGTGGACGAGGTATTGCTCAACCGCAGGGAGGACAGCGAGCGGTTGAAGAACCTCAGCACCACACTTTCCTACAAGGTGGAAGCCAAAGGCAAAGACCGTGACGAGATAGCGTTCTTTGCCAAGTTCGTGCTATGCTCCAACAACGAGTATCTGCCTGTTATCATTGATGCAGGTGAAACACGCTATTGGGTGCGCAAGATAGACCGTCTGCAATCCGATGACACAGACTTCCTGCAAAAGCTGAAAGCTGAGATACCTGCCTTTCTGTATTACCTGCAATACAGACAACTTTCCACCGAAAAGGAAAGCCGTATGTGGTTTGCGCCCTCTTTGCTGCATACCGAAGCCTTGCAGAAGATTATCCGCAGCAACCGCAACCGATTGGAGATAGAGATGTGCGAACTTATCCTTGACATTATGGAAAGTGTCGGCACGGACACATTCTCGTTCTGCCACAACGACATTCTTCTTTTGCTGGTACATTCGCAGGTAAAGGTGGAGAAGCACCAAGTCAGAAAGGTATTGCAGGAATGTTGGAAACTTACTCCTGCCTCTAACGGGCTTACATATACCACTTACCAATTCAATTACAATCGGGAGTGCCGATATGAGCCGATAAAAAGAGTCGGTCGTTTCTACACCGTCACAAGGGAACAACTTGAATCCCTGTAATACTATTCTTTTTTTGTTGAATTGATGAATAATGATATAACCATACTGATAATAAACAGCATACACTCTCAACAAATTCTCAACAATCGAAAAGAAAAGTTGAGAGGGAAACAGCATCAGTTTGTTGGATTCTCTATTTGTGAGTGGTTTGTTGAGAAGATGTTGAGAATATAAAGCATTAACGTATAGGACAATACATATCCCATTCATCAAATCAACGTTTTTACAGTCATCATCAAATCCATAGAAATTATATCATGAACATCCAAGAAGCAAAACAAATCAAAATTGCGGACTATCTGCAAAGTTTGGGTTATTCGCCCGTAAAGCAACAGGGAAACTGCCTGTGGTATAAATCCCCGTTCCGTCAGGAAACGGAAGCCTCGTTCAAGGTGAACACCGACTGCAACCTGTGGTTCGATTATGGACTGGGAAGAGGTGGTAACATCATCGCACTTGCAGGGGTACTGTACGCATCCGACCATGTGCCTTATCTGCTTGGCAAGATAGCGGAACAGGCACCACACATCCGTCCCATATCTTTCTCTTTTCGCCAGCAGGCATCCGAACCGAGTTTCCAACATTTGGAGGTGGGCGAACTCACCCATCCGGCATTGCTCCGATACTTGCAGGAACGGGGCATAAACATCGCTTTGGCAAAGGCGCAATGTAAAGAGCTCCACTTCACCCATAACGGCAAGCCCTATTTCGCCATCGGTTTTCCGAATGTGGCGGGAGGATATGAAGTGCGTAACCGTTTTTTCAAAGGCTGTGTCGCACCCAAAGACATCAGCCATATTCGGCAACAGGGAGAAGCGAGAGAGAAATGCCTTGTATTCGAGGGCATGATGGACTATCTTTCATTCCTCACGTTGCGGAAGAGGAACTGCTCGAACTTGCCCGACCTTGACAGGCAGGATTACGTCATCCTCAATTCGACCGCCAATGTTTCCAAAGCTATAGATGTGCTGCACGGGTATGGACGTATCCACTGCATGCTCGACAATGACGAGGCGGGAAGAAAGGCGTATCGGGAATTGGAAAGGAAGTTCGCCGGACGCATCCGCGACTTCTCCGACAACTACAAAGGGCATAAAGACCTGAACGATTACCTGCGTGGAATCCGGCAGAAATTAGCCGTTAGTCCACCGCCAAGAACTATCGTAAAACCCAAGAAGAAAGGGTTGGGATTATGACATCCCGAATGAGAAAAACGGGAGATGCCCGAAACTCATTCCTTAAGGATTGGGAGGTAGCAAGTTTGTGTTTCGGGTGTACCGAAACCGCTTGCCACCCACCATCCAAATTGCAGGAGGTGGCATCCCGTCGGTCTATACAGTTGAATCAGTAACCGAATTAAAAGGAATAAAATATGGAACAGACAAAGGAACACAAGGAACGCAACAAGGGAGGTCGCCCCAAGAAGGAAGCAACCGAGAAACTGAAATACCGTATCGCAGTGAAAATGACGGCAGCCGACTACTTCCGCCTGCTGACACGATCGCATGAGGCGGGCGTATCACCAAGCGAGTACATGAGGGAATGTTTCCGTAACGGTCATGTGAAAGAACGGCTGTCGGAGGAACATGCCGGATACATCCGCCAACTCTGCGGCATGGCTAACAATCTCAACCAGCTTGCGCGTAAGGCAAACGCCGGAGGCTTCCACGATGAACGGTGGGACTGCAAGGTGGCAGTGGCAAGGATTCATGAACTTATAACCAAGATAGGGATATGATGGCGAAAATCGTAAAAGGAAGCGACTTCAAGGGTGTGGTGGATTACATCATCGACAAGAAGAAGGATACGCAGATAGTAGCAAGCGAAGGCTTGTTTATGGAAAATCTGGAAACTATCGCCATGAGTTTCAATGCCCAGTCACGGATGAACGATAAGGTGACAAAACCTGTCGGACATATCGCGTTGAGTTTTTCCAAAGAGGATGAGTTACGGCTGACGAACCGTATCATGGCAGGCATCGCGCTTGAATATATGGAACGGATGGGAATCAAGAATACGCAGTTCTTCATCGCCCAGCATTTCGACAAGGAGCATCCGCACGTGCATATTGCTTTCAACCGCATAGACAACAACGGCAATACCATATCGGACAGGCACGAGCGTCTGCGCAGTACCCGCATCTGCAAGGAATTGACCTTGAAATACGGCTTGCATATGGCTGGCGGAAAGGACAATGTCAAACGCAACCGCCTGAAAGAGCCAGACAGGACGAAATATGCGCTTTACGACATCATCAAAATGGAAGTCGGCAGATGCGGCAACTGGAACGTGCTTATCGCCAACCTGAAACGGCAGGGAGTGGAAGTACATTTCAAGCATAAGGGGCAGACCAGCGAGGTGCAGGGTGTTGTATTCTCCATGAATGGCTACCATTTCAACGGCTCCAAAGTGGACAGGCGTTTCAGTTATTCCAAGATTGACGCGGCTTTGCAGCACAACAGATGCAGGGAACGTATGGGAATAACAGCCGGAATATATGAAACGGCTACACCAAGCGCACCGTCCGGCACGGCACAAAGCGAGTTGTTCAACGGCTCTTGGGGATTGCTAAAAAGCAGTGGCTCATCTTATAACGCTGCTGATGCGGAAGCCAATCAGGAAATGGTGGATATACTTCGCAGAAGGAAGAAAGTTAAGCGCAAGAGAGGTGTTGGGTTCTAATATTCTGTACTAATCCAATTCTCACGACACTTGCGCTCTATATTCATTCGGAGTGTAACCTACCTCTTTCTTGAACAGTCGGGTAAAATGTTGCGGGTACTGAAAACCGAGATTATAGGCGATTTCATTAACGGTGTCGTCTGTAGATGCAAGTTCCGTCTTGGCTATTTCAATAGACTTGTCATGAATGAAATGCAGGGCGGTTGAACCTGTTTCTTTTTTCAATAAATCACTGAAATAGTTGGGCGAGAGGCAGAGCTTGTCTGCACAATACTGTACAGTGGGCAAGCCTATCCGTTTAGCAGCCCCATCATGGAAGTATTCGTCAAGCAACCGCTCAAATCTTGCGAGGATGTCTCGGTTTTGGTTGTCGCGTGTGATGAACTGGCGGTCATAGAAACGTGTGCAGTAATCAAGGAACGTCTTGATGCTGTCTGTGATGAGGTTCTTGCTGTGACGGTGTATCGGATGGTTCAATTCATATTGAATCTTGTGGAAGCAATCCATGATGATTTGCCGTTCTTCCACACTAAGGTGCAATGCCTCGTTTGTCTCGTAGGAAAAGAACGAATATTCACGCATTATCCGCCCGAGAGGTGTATTCCGCAGCAGGTCGGGATGGAACATAAGCAGGTAGCCATCTGGTTGGAACTGCATGCCGTCATCTTCCGCACCGAACACCTGTCCGGGCGCGATAAATATCAGTGTGCATAATTATTCCTAAGTCTGTGAAACCGGAACGCATGAAGCAGAATCTCGACATATTAGACTTCACCCTGTCGGCCGACGACATGGCACGGATAAAGACGCTGGATACCGACAAGCCTTTCTTACTCGGCTCGCACGAAGATCCAGAAATCGTAAAATGGTTCATGCAGTACAAAAACGCCTGAACATCAACAACCATATTTCGATAGCCGCTATCGACTATATTAAGAAGTTATTCGTATATGCCTTTATTGTAATCCGTCATGTACTGAGTAAATGTTTTGCCTGTTTGCTGTTTGAAGAAGCGCATGAGATGGCTCGGATCAGAGAAATTGAAATCATCCGCCATTTCACTGACAGTGCGGTTGGAGAATAGCAATTCGTTCTTCAGTTCCTCAAGCAGACGTTGTTTTATCAAATGGGTAGCTGATACTCCGAATTGGGCTTTTACTGAGTTATTGAGTGTGATGCGACTGACATGAAGCATGTCTGCATATTCCTGCACCCGCTGGTGGGTGCGGATATTCTGTTCCAACAAGTCCTTGAACCGAAAAGCGAAATTGTTTTTAGCAATTTCAGCGGGCAAGCAATAGGCGGCAGCGTATGTACGATTGATAATCAGCAAAAGATAATATAGTAAGGAAACAATGATATTGTACGTATCGGACACTGGATTCATCAGCTCATACTTAATCTTTCCGAGCAGCCGCATATATTCCTTCATTTCGTCATGTGTGGCATTGATGTAAGGCGGCGTATCTGTCTGGTAACAATACAAAAGGCGAAAAACGAAGAACTTGTCGGCGATAAAAGTACGCATGAAATCTTCGCGGAATATAAGGAACGTGTAATCCAACGCCGTCTCATCTACATGCCACTCTTGTTGCTGATGGGGTGAAAGCAGGAGAACCATGCCGTCGCGCAGTTCAATCTTGCGGAAGTTCAGTAGCAAATATCCGTTTGCCTTACGGAAAAAGTAGAAGCTGAAGAAGTCTGTCTTAAACCGCTTGTTTTCTGTCAGCACAAGTCCGATGTCCTTGTTTATGGCAGTATTGATGTAAAAATCCACGCCGCAGCGTGTCTTGTTGAACGGTACGCTGACCAGTCGATCAGGGTTGATTATCTCGTCCATATCCTTGTCGTTTTTGCAAAGATAATAATTTCATTTATCAAAATGGCATAATTACCGTTTTTTCAGGCATAGATGTTTCGCCGGATTCTTCCGAACTTTGCACCCGTAATCAATAACAAGACATATAGTCATGAAAAAGACATCCACAGTACAATTGGTGCGCAATGCCACCTTGAAAATCAGGTATGCGGGACACACCATGCTAATTGACCCCGTTTTAGCCGACAAAGGCACTTTGATATCGGCCCTCGGTGTGAATAAAACACCGAGGGTACACCTCACCATTCCTATTCAGGATATTATCGGAGGCGTGGACATGGTGCTCCTGACCCACAATCACATAGACCATTACGAGCCGAGTGTCCCCACACATTTGCCCAAAGAAATTCCTTTCTACGTTCAGCCCCAGGACGCGGACGCCATCAGAAACGACGGATTTACAAATGTGATACCCATCGAAGAAATAAAAACAATAGACGGCATATCCATTTACCGCACGACCGGACATCATGGTTTCGGGCAGATCGGGCAGATGATGGGACCTGTATCAGGTTATGTGCTAAAAGCCGAGGGCTTCCCGACCGTTTATATAATGGGTGACTGCCGATGGGAAGCATGTATCCGAGACACCGTGGAACGGTTCAATCCTGACTATATCGTGGTAAACTCCGGAGGTGCAATCTTTCCCGAATTTTCCAAAACGGACGGTCCTATCATCCCCGACGAGAACGAAGTGATGCAGATACTTGACGAATTGCCTTCGCATATCAAGCTGATAGCCGTACACATGGATGCCATCGACCATTGCCAGACCACCCGTGCCATCCTTCGCAACGAAGCTCGCCATCACGGGACGGATATGAGCCGACTGATTATACCGGAAGACGGAGAAAGCATAACACTTAAATAACTGTATAAACAATCATTTCAAAATATTAGAAAGATGAAAAAGATTAGGAAAATCGCGGTAGAACAGAATTTCGCCGCGATCAGTGTCGGTAAGTTGAATGAACTGAATGAATACGAACTTCAGCTTGGCCCGGATGTGAAAATTCCCGGAAAAGTATTCTGCAGCACCGCTCTCGGAACTACGGGAAGCGAGTTTTCTTTCCAGTCATTCGCCCCGGGTACAGAAACCGGATTTCTGCATAGTCACAAGAGTCATGAGGAACTTTATTTTTTCCTCTCCGGTAAAGGTGAATTTCAAGTAGACGGAACAGTGTTCCCAGTGGAAGAAGGTAGCGTTGTCAGGGTATCTCCTGCAGGAAAACGAAGTGTCCGTAACAACGGAACGACTCCGCTCCTCATGCTCTGCATACAATATTGCAGCAATACATTCTCACAGGAGGATGCCACTGACGGAATCATACTGAAAGAACCGGTAAAATGGAAAGTCTCTCCGAAATGATTCTAAAAAGGAACTCTAAGCAGATGACTATCTGTATAAAATCCCTGATAAAGAATATGAACATAGTGGTAGGCTGCTCCATCGGGTGCAGCTACTGCTATGCCCGTAACAACTGCCGCCGTTTCCACATTACCGACGACTTTTCCGTGCCTGAATACATGGAACGAAAACTGCGCATCATCGATACGTCCCGTCCTCATGTGTGGCTCATGACAGGAATGAGCGATTTCTCCGATTGGAAGCCTGAATGGAACGCAGAAATTTTCGAGCGGATCAGCAGCAATCCCCAGCACGCCTATATCTTTCTGACGAAGCGCCCTGACAAAATCAGTTTCTCCTCTGACGACGAGAACGTATGGATGGGCGTGACCGTCACGCGCAGTTCCGAGAAAAGGAGGATTGATGATTTGAAAAAGAATATCAAAGCACGACACTACCATGTCACGTTTGAACCTCTCTTCGATGATATCGGCGAGATTGATTTCGAGGGAATTGACTGGATTGTCATAGGCACAGAGACCGGAAACCGAAAAGGAAAGTCATATTCGCGCCCCGAATGGGTGCTTAGCATTGCAGAACAGGCAAAGGCTCATGGCATACCGGTGTTCATGAAAGAGGATTTGCTGCCGATTATGGGCGACGAAAGAATGATTCAGGAATTGCCGGAACAATTTACCAGACGAATACAATGAATATGGATACAATAAAGGAAATAGATGTAAAGAGTGTAATGACCAAATCCTCTCTGCCGGTGGGAGGATATTCGGTCAACCCTTATGTAGGGTGTCCCCACGCCTGCAGGTATTGCTACGCATCGTTCATGAAACGGTTCACCGGGCACACCGAGCCGTGGGGTACGTTTTTAGATGTAAAAAACTGGAAGCCGATAACGAATCCTCATAAATACGACGGTGAACGTGTTGTAATAGGGTCTGTGACGGACGGTTACAATCCGTATGAAGAAGAATTCCACCGTACCCGAAGGCTGCTCGAAGAGTTGCGAGGAAGCGATGCCGAGATTATGATATGCACAAAGTCCGATCTTGTCCTTCGCGATCTCGACCTGTTGAAGAGTTTTCCCAAAGTGACTGTGTCATGGTCTGTCAATACGCTCGACGAGCAGTTCTGCGCAGATATGGACAACGCCGTAAGCATTGAACGCCGTCTGAAAGCGATGCGTCAGACATACGAGGCAGGTATCCGCACCGTATGCTTCGTCTCGCCCATATTCCCCAGAATAACAGACGTGAAGGCAATAATAGAGGAGGTAAAAGATTATGCTGATTTAATCTGGCTTGAAAACCTGAATTTACGCGGGCAGTTCAAAGGCGGGATAATGACGTATATCCGTGAGAAGTATCCTGACCTCATACCGCTTTACGAGGAAATTTACAATAAAAAAAGGCTTGAATACTGGCAGGCATTGGAGCAGGACATTTCAAATTACGCCAAGGAGCAGGGCTTCCCGTATCGTATAAACGATCTGCCATACGGACGCTCGGAAAAAGGCAAACCTGTCATCGTAAACTACTTCTACCACGAAAAAATACGATTGACAAAATGAGGCTATGCCGGACTGATGCAGAAAAGTTGTAGCGCGGATAAAAGCACCATGTATGTGGATAATATCCGGCAATCTTCCGAGCGTATGCGGGAGATGCTCAACACGCTGCTGGATTTCTTCCGTCTGGACAACGGCAAGGAGCAACCCAACCTTTCCCCTTGCAGGATTTCCGCAATCACGCATATTCTTGAAACGGAGTTCATGCCCATTGCCATGAACAAGGGGCTGACTTTGATAGTGGAGAGCCACACCGATGCGGTGGTTTTGACCGACAAGGAACGTATCCTGCAAATCGGCAACAACTTGTTGTCAAACGCCATCAAGTTCACGGATAACGGTAGTGTATCATTGGCAGCGGATTATGATAACGGTTTGCTGAAACTTATCGTTGAAGATACCGGTACGGGCATGACCGAAGATGAGCAACAACGAGTATTCGGTGCATTTGAACGTCTTTCAAATGCCGCCGCAAAAGACGGCTTCGGATTAGGATTGTCCATCGTGCAGCGTATTGTGGCGATGCTCGGTGGAACTATACGCTTGGAAAGCGAGAAAGGCAAAGGGAGCCGCTTCACGGTGGAAATTCCCATGCAGACAGCCGAGGAACTGCCGGAACAGACAATTCAAGCGCAAATGCGCCATAATCATATCTGCCATGATGTGATTGCCATCGACAATGACGAGGTACTTCTCCTTATGTTGAAAGAAATGTATGCCCATGAAGGGATGCACTGCGATACCTGTACCAATGTTTCGGTACTGATGGAGCTGATACGAAAAAAGGAATACAGCCTGCTTCTGACGGATCTGAATATGCCTGAGATAAGCGGTTTTGAACTGCTGGAACTGTTGCGCTCATCCAATGTAGGCAACTCGAAGAGTATTCCCATAGTCGTGACAACCGCTTCGGGCAGTTGCAGCAAGGAGGAACTTATAGGGCGTGGATTTGCCGGATGCCTGTTCAAGCCGTTCTCCATATCCGAACTGATGGAGATTACGGATAAATGCGCATTAAGCAGCATATTGGATGAAAAGCCGGATTTTTCCACTCTGCTATCTTATGGCAATGAATCCGTCATGCTGGACAAACTGATAGCGGAAACCGAAAAGGAAATGCAGGCGGTCAAGGATGCAGAACAGCGTAAAGACCTCCAAGAACTGGACACACTTACACACCATCTGCGAAGTTCATGGCAGATTCTCCGTGCCGACCAGCCATTGAGGGAACTTTACGCCCAACTTCATGGAAGTGCCACTCCAGATGACGAAGCGATATGCAAAGCGGTGACCGGCTGTGCTGGATAAAGGTGCTGAAATTATCCGGCAGGCAAAAGAAGAAAGGAAAAATACGAAAATGGATAAAACAAGAATCATCGTGGTGGAGGACAATATCGTGTATTGCGAGTTTGTCTGCAACCTGCTGGCACGGGAAGGATTCCGTACCGTGCAGGCTTACCACCTCTCGACCGCGAAGAAACTTCTGCAACAAGCCTCAGACGGGGACATCGTGGTTTCTGACCTACGACTACCCGACGGTGACGGCATCGACCTATTACGATGGATGCGCAAGGAAGGCATGACACAACCGTTAATCATCATGACCAACTATGCCGAAGTGCATACGGCAGTCGAAAGTATGAAACTCGGCTCGCTGGACTATATCCCCAAGCAGCTTGTGGAGGATAAACTTATGCCTCTGCTTCATACCATCCTGAAAGAACGGAGTATCGGACGAAATCGTATGCCCGTTTTTGCCCGTGACAGTTCCGCCTTTCAGAAAATCATGCAACAGATAAGATTAGTTGCCCCTACTGATATGAGCGTGCTGATATTCGGAGAGAACGGCACGGGCAAGGAGCATATCGCCCACCATCTGCATGATAAGAGCAAAAGGGCAGGGAAACCGTTTGTGCCTGTGGACTGCGGTTCACTCTCCAAAGACCTTGCGCCCTCGGCATTCTTCGGACATGTCAAAGGCGCGTTTACGGGTGCGGACAGCACAAAGAAAGGATACTTCAATGAGGCAGAGGGTGGCACATTGTTCTTGGATGAGGTAGGCAATCTCGCATTGGAAACCCAGCAGATGTTACTCCGTGCCATACAGGAACGGAGATACCGCCCTATAGGTGACAAGACGGACAAGAGCTTCAATGTCCGCATCATCGCCGCCACCAACGAGGATCTGGAGAAAGCGGTCATTGAAAAACGTTTCCGACAGGATTTGCTGTACCGTTTGCACGACTTCGAGATAACTGTTCCGCCCTTGCGTGACTGTCAGGAGGACATCATGCCGTTGGCGGAGTTCTTCCGTGAGATTGCCAACAATGAATTGGAATGTAGCGTGACTGGGTTCGATGCGGAAGCCCGTAAGACATTGCTGACCCATCCGTGGCCGGGTAATGTCCGTGAGCTTCGGCAGAAGATAATGGGCGCGGTGTTGCAGGCACAGACGGGAGTTGTCATGAAAGAGCATCTGGAACTTGCCGTAACGAAACCGACCTCACCTGTCAGCTTCGCCTTGCGAAACGATGCGGAGGACAAGGAACGCATCTTACGCGCGTTGAAGCAGGCAAACGGAAACCGCAAGGTTGCCGCCGAATTGCTCGGAATCGGACGTACAACGCTGTATAGCAAGTTGGAAGAGTATGGATTAAAGTATAAATTTCAGCAATCATAGCCCGCAACTTGCCGAAAATAGAAGTAACGGTTAAACCGGATTATTCAGCGAAGATAAAAAACGTCCTGTGATAAAAATCATGGGACATTTTGATGTGTATCCGATTTTTATTGCTACTTTTGTACCAAGACGAGAGACATTGACAGCAACTCACAGCAGAACGTAGAAATAGACAGGGTTGCCAAATCATTACCTCATTTTTACCTTATCCTCAGAACTGCTTGCTAATAAAGTGGTTATAAAAATCTTCCAGAATTTCATAATAATTTTTCCGCTGATTTGCCATAACCGATAACAAACTCCCCTCTCCTTATGGAAAAATTAACGACAGATATTCTTTCATCTATTTTTATTTCCTACTTTTACCTGAAATTAGGACATGTCTTAACAAATTGAAACAATCATCCGATGTCGTCACAATATCCTGTCCCTAAATGGATCGAACAATTACACGCCGGAAAAGAAGAAGCCTACCGGATTCTTTTTGATGAATATTACCAGATGTTGTGTGTATTTGCCATGAAATATATAAAAGAAAGAGGTGGCCGAAGACATCGTGCAGGATATCATTCTGGAACTATACAGCCGGCGTCTCCGGTTCAACACCCCCGTTGCCCTCAAATCGTTTTTGTTCCTGTCCGTAAAAAACAGGGCCCTCAATTTCCTGCGCCGTCAGCGGGCACAAGAACATTATCTGAGTATTTCGGTGGAAGAAGAAAGTTTTTTCCTGAACAATATCATCCGCGAAGAGGTATACTATCATCTGCAAAAAATGATCGGGGAACTCTCCGACCCTGTGCGGAAAATTTACGAACTGACTTTACAGGAATTCTCCAATGAAGAAATTGCCGAACAACTCGGATTAACCGTCGATTCTGTCAAAGCACACAAAAAACGGGGGAAACAAATATTGAAGGAAAGGCTGAAAGGTTTAATGGCCTTCTGCCGGGCAAAATTCCTGCAACCGCACTATACGCCGAAAAGTACAAGTTTGAGATTATTCCGCAATATCGCCATGGCCCGTTTGAAATGAGTCTTCACTGTAGTTTCTGCAATATCCATCTGTGTTGCAATTTCTTTGATCTTTTTCTTCTCGACAATATGAAGTAATACGACTTCCTTTTGTTTTTCAGGTAATGTATCCAGAATAGTTTTCAGACGTTCATGAATATCTTCATCGATTTCCGGATCTTCGATACCGGAGAACAACATCGCTTCGATGATTTTATCCTGATGCTTACCTTGAATTTCCAAATCCCGCAAATAATTCAGGCAATTATTCCGGATAATACCGAGCATATAATAAAATACAGGTTGTTTTTCATCATATCTTTCCAGGTGATCCCACAAAGACAGAAAAGCATCCTGTACCAAGTCTTCCGCTTGTTTCCAGTCGTAAAGATAACGCATGGCATAATGCTGCAAAGGCAGAAACGAAGTTTTATACAATTCATGAAAAGCATCCAGATCTCTTTTTTTTATCCGAAGCCCTAAATTACTTTTTTCTATGTATTGCTCTATTCTTGCCATGATATTTTCGGCAAAGATAATTTTTTTCTATTATACGGTGTCCTCCATTTTTAGATTCCAAGTTAATTATATAAAAAAGAAAGCGTGGTCTATGGAAAAAAATTCGATTCGTTGGGAAATATTATTGAAAGGCGCCCGCGGAACATTGTCTCCTGAAGAAGAAATCATTTTTCAAAAGTGGTTGGCCCGGGATATACGACATAAAGCCTATTACGAGAAAATGTGCCGGGTTTGGTCGTCGGACAATACAACTTACGATTTGCATACCGATGTGGCTGAAATGATAGTCCGTTTTGACGATTATGTCCGGAATAAGCGGAAAGTAAGGCGCCGGAAGATACTGAGGAATGTATACCGTTCGGTAGCCTGCCTGTTGATTCTGCTGACTGTAGGTGGAGGGATCATGTTGTTGAAGAGAGACAAACGGGAAATGGAAACTGCAAACCGGATTGCCGGATCTATCTTGCCGGGCCAGGGGAAAGCCATTATTCTTCTACCGAACGGCGAAAAAGTAGATATCGCTTCGTTAAGCGATTCTTTATCCTACCGGACAGCAGGCTTTACGGTCGAAAAAGATTCCGGAATAATCAGATATATGAAACAACAGCAAGCCCGGACAGATTATCACACGATCGTTATACCGATAGGAGGAGAATATCAGGTGAAGCTGAGCGACGGGACGATGGTATGGTTAAATTCAGATTCGCGGTTGAAAATTCCGACGGCCTTTGTGGGAAACGAAAGAAGAGTTTTTTTATCGGGAGAAGCTTATTTCGATGTAGTGAAAAATGACCGTAAACCTTTTATCGTCGAAACAGATTTAGGGAATATAAAAGTTTATGGAACAGAGTTTAATGTAAAGCGTTATTCCGCCGACAGACAATTGAAAGCAACTCTGGTGGAAGGCTCCATCGGATTCAGTAACGATCATGTAGCAGAACTGAAACTTCAGCCCGGCTATCAGTTAAGCCTTACCGAAGGGAAAAGTGAACCTACTGTGGAAAAAGTAAAGGTATATAATGAAATAGCCTGGAAAGATCAACGCTTTTGTTTTGAAAACAGAACCCTGGAATCGATAGCCCGGGATATGGAAAGATGGTATAATGTAAAAATCGTTTTCGAAGATCCGGTATTGCAACAGCTGCAATTTTCGGGTTCTTTGAGCCGGTACGGAGAGATTGAGACTTTACTGCATTTTTTTGAAGAAAGTGCAGATATTACATTTGAGATCGATCACCATACAATTACTGTAAAAAGAAAATAAAAAAATAGAGAATGCTTCTGCAGTCGGCAAACTTTAGAGCACATTCTCTACACATTCATTCATATTAACGAACTAATAACAAATGTATGAAAAAAAAAGCACCTGACAGGTATTTCTTACCTGAATTCTTAAGAAAAATGTTAGCGGCAGTGTACTTGCTGTTCATTGTTTCGTTGTCTTATGCGGCGGCAGATAATGACACCAAACTGATCACATTTGCCGTGAAATCTGAAAATTTAAATGATGTTCTGATTAAATTTAAAGATCAGACCGGTGTCGATATTTTATTTAACAAACAACTTATCGGGAACCGGAAGTGTAATGATTTTGAAGTCGTAAATCAACCTGTTGAGGTGATACTGAGCAAAATCCTTGAAGGTACAGGGTTTGTTTTTTCGAAAGTGGACGGAGTGTATGTCATCAAAAAAAGTACAGAAAAAATCGTTCAACCGGTAGAGCCCCTGGCGATTTCCGGCGTAGTGACCGACACGGATGGAGCACCCTTACCCGGAGTGACCGTTTTGGTAAAAGGGACTTCTTTGGGAAGTGCAACCGATACAGAAGGGAAATTTAAATTATCACTTCCTTCACAAGAAAATGTAGTCCTGGTATTTTCGTTCGTCGGCATGCAAACCAAAGAGGTCCCTTATAAAGGCGAATCCGAAATAAAAGTGACCCTGCAAACCGACGTAACTGAAATGGAACAGGTTGTCGTTACCGGTATTTTTACCCGTAAAACAGAGAGTTATACCGGTGCTGCAACGACCATAAAGAAAGAAGAACTACAGAAAATGGGGAACCAAAATGTTTTACAATCCCTGAAAAGTTTAGACCCGGCTTTTCATATTATAGAAAACAATGATTTCGGTTCGGATCCGAACAAAGCCCCCCAAATTCAGTTGCGTGGCCAACAATCCATGCCCGATATAAAAGGGACTTATAATGGTAACCCCAATCAGCCGCTTTTCATTTTGGACGGTTTCGAAACAGATATTACAACAGTTTACGATTTGGATATGAACCGGGTAGAAACGATTGTATTACTGAAAGATGCCGCAGCCAAAGCAATATACGGAGCCAAAGCGGCCAATGGCGTAGTGGTCATCGAAACCCGTCAGCCGAAAGCCGGGAAGATGAGGATATCATACAAAGGAGATCTGAGCCTGACGATTCCCGACCTGACAGGTTATAATCTTTGTGATGCACGTGAAAAATATGAAGTAGATAAGGCACACGGCCGTTATTCAGATCCCTGGTTTTGGGAACAATATCTGAACCAGATCAAATCGGAAATAGAACGCGGCGTGGACACAGATTGGCTGGCCCAACCTTTACATACCGGTATCGGACACCGGCATTCTCTGTATTTGGATGGAGGAGACGAACATTTACGCTATGGCGTAGACTTGCTTTATAATGAAATCAAGGGGGTGATGAAAGGATCAGACCGGCAAACGTTCACGGGAGGAATTACCCTGGCTTACCGTTATAAAGACTTATTGTTCAGAAATCAGTTGAGTACCACTCTTAACCGGGCCAATGATTCTCCCTATGGTTCTTTCGACGAATATGCAAAACTGAATCCCTATTGGACACCTTATGATGAAAACGGGGATTTGAAGCAAATTGCCGGTTCTACCGGAGGAGGAGGCCTGGTTGGGGTAACCTGCGGGAATCCGCTATGGAATGCTTCTATCGGTACTAAAAATTTCAGTAAATATACCAGTATTACCAATAATTTTTATATCGAATGGCAGGCTTTGACCGCATTGAAGTTTATCGGACGTTTGGGGTTATCGAAAACCCTCAATGCAAGGGAAGACTTTTATCCGGCCTCACATACCAGATTCCTGGGATATTCGGAAGATAAATTTTTTGAAAAAGGCACATACAGTAAACTGGAGGGAGAAAGCAGCAATGTCAATATGGATATAACAGCCAATTATTCCTTATTATCAGATAAGCATCAACTTTTTCTGAACCTGAACTACAAGATGGAGCAAAGCCGTTCTGAAAAAGTTACTTTCACCATGGTCGGTTTTCCGAATGACAAGAACGGTTTTATCACTTCGGGTCTCGGATTCAACAAGAGCGATTATCCTCCTGTCGGCAATGAGTCCATCAGTCGTGAAATAGGTGTTTTGTCCGCTTTAAACTATTCGTACGACGATCGTTACCTGGCCGATTTGTCCTGGCGTGCCAGTGCGTCTTCCCGTTTCGGACAAGATAAACGGTGGGGACAGTTCTGGTCGGCAGGTATCGGATGGAATTTTCATAAAGAACATTTTATGGAGCAGGCAGAATGGCTGAAACAATTTAAACTACGTGCCTCAACCGGTTATACCGGAGCCCAGAACTTCAATCCATATCAGGCTTTAGCCATGTTCAGTTACAATCAGACCCAAGCCTACGACAACTGGATCGGTTCTCATTTAATGGCCCTGCCCAACGATGACCTGAAATGGCAGAAAACCCAGGATTACAATATCGGATTCGACCTGAATCTCTGGGGACGTCTTATGATTGTATACGATTATTATGTGCAACAAACCAAAGATCAGTTACTGGCCTTGACTGTTCCTCCTTCTATGGGATTTACCAGCTATATGGAAAATATCGGAAGTACGGAAAATAAAGGAATGGAACTGAAGTTAAATGCCCATTTGTTGTATGATGTGGAAAACGACCGTTATTTAAGTACTTCTTTCTCTATTGCCAAAAATACGAATAAGTTGAAAAAAATATCGAATGCGTTGAGAAGCTACAACGACGAGGTCGATAACGAAATATTGGATGGAAATACCAACAGACCCCAGACCCGTTTTATCGAAGGTTCGTCTATGAATGCTATCTGGGCTGTCCGCTCCCTGGGTATCGATCCGGCTACAGGAGATGAGATTTTCCTGACAAAGGATGGAGAAACAACGACAGAATGGAAAGCCGAGGATCAGGTGGTTTGTGGCGACGCCATGCCCGAATGTTCGGGTACTTTCGGAATAAATATGGATTACCGGGGAATTTTCCTGAACATGTCTTTTTATTATCAATTCGGCGGTCAGACTTATAACCAGACTCTGGTCGACCGGGTCGAGAATGCCAATGTCGGACTGAATGTCGACAAACGAATTTACAATGCCGTTTGGAAAAAACCGGGTGACCGGGTCGATTTTTCTTATAATCCTTACAGGCTGACTAAACCCAGTTCCCGTTTTGTACAGGATTTGAACGAATTGCGTTTGTCATCTTTAAACGTGGGATATGATTTCCGGCATTGTGCATTCCTGAAAAAGAGCCGGTTGCAACAATTAAAGGCCAGTTTTTATATGGATGATGTGTTCCGGGCTTCTACAGTGAAAACAGAACGCGGGTTGACTTATCCGTTCGCCCGTACTTTCTCGTTCTCTTTACAAGCAACCTTTTAATCGATGAATACAATGATACGAATACAAAAAACAAAAAATATACTCGGCATTTTGTTCTTTTCCCTGTTGAGTGTTTCCTGTCAGGAATGGCTGGATGTCAGTCCGAGTACGGAAGTAAAATATGACGATCTGTTCAGTTATAAGAACGGTTTTAAAGATCAATTGACCGGAGTATATACCGCTTTATGTTCGGAAGAACTTTATGGTGCCCATCTCGGTTTCGGAATGTTGGACGCTTTGGGACAACAATATTACTGGAATCAGGAAGCCGGAACTTATTATTACCTGCATCGTTTTGTTTATGACAATCCGAAAAGCGAAGAAGTGATCAACAGCATCTGGAACAACATGTATAATGCGATCGCCAACGTCAATATTCTGTTACAGGGCATCGAAGACCACCGGGGAATTCTTGCAGCCGATGAAGAAAAAATCTACGAAGGGGAAGCTTATGCATTACGTGCTTTTCTGCATTTCGATCTGCTCCGTCTGTTTGGCAAAAGTTATGTGAGCGGGGCCGGTGAAAAAGCGATTCCCTATGTCAGCAAAATTTCGAAAGAAATAACTCCGTTATCTACGGTTTCTGAAGTCCTTGATTCCGTAATTACGGATTTGGAAAAAGCAGCCTTTCTATTAGAAAACGATCCTGTCAGAACCGGAGAAGCGACGACATCTTTTTTGGGAACCCGGAGTTTTCATTTCAACTATTACGCAGTCCGGGCTCTGATGGCACGTGTTTATTTGTATAAAAACGATAAGGTCAATGCCCTGAAAAATGCTACGGAAGTAATCCTTTCCCACAAATATCCGTGGGTAGAGAAAGGCCAGGTAGCGACAACGACCCGTGATAACCGTGACGGAATCTTTCTGACGGAATGTATCCTCATGCTGAACAATACGAGATTAGAAACGATAACAGAAACATACCTGAAAAAAAGCGAAAACAATACGGTGGGTAATTTACTTGTCACCCAGGCAGAAGTGAGGGACGAAATTTTTGAAAATACTTTGTACGGTGGCAGCGACTGGCGGTATATCTATTATTTCGAACCTATCGACTCTTATTATGTCAATACTAAATTATGGCAAGTCTCTTCCAGTTACAATAACCGTCAACCTTTGCTTCGTATCAGCGAAATGTATCTGATTGCTGCCGAATGTGCAGGTTCGAAAAAGGAAGCCCTTGAATATTTCAATACCTTACGCCAACACAGGGGTTTCGAGGTTACTGATGATTTGAAAGAAGAAGATACGACCGATGAAAAATTACAAACAGCTATTGGTAAAGAATACCGTAAAGAATTTATAGGAGAAGGGCAATGGTTCTTTTATTGCAAGCGTACCGACCAGGCAACACTACCTAATGTACAGGTACCTTTCAGCAAAGCTTATTATGTGCTTCCGATACCTGACCAGGAATTAGAATATGGAAATAGAAATTAATGAGAAAAGATTATGAAGAAACATTTTATATATAAATACGGTCTGCTATTATCCGTCCTGATCGCAATAGGATGTGGCAGTTGTCAAAAAGACAATTATGTGCAATATGACGCCGGATATGCCTCTTTACGTTTTATTTATGCAGCAGAGGGAAATGACAGCATAGTCTATTCTTTTGCATTGCATCCTGACAAACAAGAAGATATCGTAGAAATCCCCTTTAAACTTGTCGGACTGGCAGTTGGACAAGTCCGGGAAATCGGAGTTGAAGTAGTAAAAGAAGAAACTACAGCCCAGGAAAATGACCATTTTATAATTGAAAGAAGTGAACTTCCGGCGGATTCGATAAAAGGAATTTTAAAAGTAAAGGTTAAGAAAACCCCGGAGTTGGAGAATCATAATCTGGTAGCCACCTTCCGGCTCTGTGGCAATGAAAACTTCGCAGCGGCTCCTGTAAATGAGAATACATATAAAATTGTATTAACCAATCATCTGACAGAACCGGCAGGCTGGCCTTTCGGTGAATATAGCCGCATAAAACATCAGTTTGTCATCCAAACCCTGGGAATTGCCACCGATTATGATAAGTGGAGCACTTCAGAAAGCATTTACTACACGGGTATAATGGTAAATGCTTTATATGAATATAATAAAGCACACCCGGGAGAACCCCTGACCGATGAAAACGGTCTGGTTGTAACATTCTGAACGATATATCAACGATAAAAGAATAGCACAATGAAAAAGATCATATATTTATTTTTTTTCATTCCTCTCATGATCAATCTGGCTGCCTGCTATGATGATACGGGGAATTATGACTACACAGATTTACCCGATGTTGACATAAAAATGCAAGATACGGTATATGCAACTCAATTCAAGACGTTAGAACTTACTGCAGATGTAGATTTAAACGATGCTCCGGAAAGCGACTATGAATTCAATTGGCGGATCTGGTCCAACGAAATTGGTGGGGTCTGGGAACAAAAAGAGATAGGAAATTCCAGAAATCTGACATACGAAGTAGCCGAAATTCCAGGTTCTTATACATTGGTACTAACCGTTACCAATAAGAAAACGGAAGTGAAAACCCACAAGCAAATTTACCTGGCGGTACAGGGAAGTATTACCGAAGGCTGGATGGTTTTACAAGAAAAAGAAGGCAAAACGGATTTCGATTTAATCATGAGTCCCTATTTCTCAAACCGGGTAGAAAATGACGAAATTTTACACAATGTATACGAGACAGTCAATGGAGAAGCCCTGCCCGGACGTGGTGTTGTCATCGGCAGCTATTATTGTATCGGAAGATATCAGAATGTGATTGTGCTTACCGATAAGGGCGGGGCCCGCCTGTCGGCCATCACCATGCAAAAAACATTTGATATGTCCACCCTGGTACTTGACCTATCATCCTGGAAACCGGAAAGTTACATTTTCTGGCAATATTACTGGAGCCCGGGAAGATTTGGCTACGATGCGATCGTGTCGAACGGTCGTTTTTATGAATACAGTGCGATCAGGAGTACGGGATTTACAACTTATACCGAACCGATCCTGAAAGACGGCCTGACTTATAAAGCATCGCCTTATGCCCCTAAATGGTTTGATTATTATCAGGGTATTCTTTATGATGAAATCGGCGGACGTTTTCTGGGAATCGAGAAGAATACATGGATTTTGAAAGAATTGGCAGTGGCCACGACAACCCAGCCTTTCGATTGGGGAAATATGCATGCCAGCCTCCGTTATATGGAAACAGGATACAATAATTACGAATACGGATTATTCGAGGATTGGGATACGAAAAAAATGACATTATGCGTTTTCAATTTTGACACAAAGCCCAATATCGGTGTAGGGAAATACCCGGCAGACAATTGTCCGGAACTGGAGAAAGCGAAATATTTCGCAGTAGGTTCACTCGGTCCTGTTTTTTTATATGCTACCGACCGGGATATTTACCGGTATGATTACAATGGAACGAATACCGGTGAAAAACTTTACACTTTGGCCCAAGCTGATGAAAAAATAACGGGAATGAAAATATTCAAACCCTGTATCCATCGTTTTATTCCGAATCATCCCTATAACAATAAAGTGCTGATTCTTTCCACTTACAATGAGAGTAAGAAAGAAGGGAAAATTTATATGTACTATATCAATGAGGTGAACGGAATGATCGATATTGCTTCGGAAAAAGTATTCGAAGGTTTCGGAGAAATCCTGGATATGGAATATAATTACCCGAAATACGGTACTTAAAATGAGCAGAGGTTTGAAAATAGTTTTTGTGCTTTCCTGCTGTTTTTTGTGGGAAGCACAAGCCTTTTCCCAGGTAAGAGTCCGCTTCGACGCCACTTTCGGGCAAGAGGAAATCCGGATCGGGTTCCGGGAACAAACTTATAAAGTGAAACTAGATGAATCAGGCATAGGGAAGATAACTATTCCGGATTCACTGGTTCCCGGATATGCAGTTTTATATGGTCCGCGCAACGCTTATTCGTTTTATCTTGTACCGGGACAACAACAGGAAATTACTCGGCTGAACGGACAAGAGATTAAATTTGCCGGAGCGGCTAAAGCGATCAATATCTATCTGAACAGTCCGTTTTTGAATAACCGGGATCCGGGGTATGAAAAAGGGGAAGAAGAATTTTTGAAAGCATGGGCACTGATGCCCGGCAGATTACAATCACATCTTGATTCTTTACCTCTGCCGGCGGATTTTAAAAAATCGGAGCGTAAACGGCTTTATTATGTGGCTTGCCATTCATTATTGGATTATCCCCTTCGTCATGCCAGATTATTACGCCTGAAAAGTTATTCCCCGGGAGAAAGGTATTACCGGAAAGTATCGGAATTGCTTCAGGAGGATCCTTCAGCTCATGAATTCTGGGAATACCGCCAGTTTTTCAGGAATGGTATACAATTGCTGGGAGAAAGAAAAAAAACTGAAACAGGTAAACCGTTGGATAAGTTAAAGTGTGAACTGGATTATATATGCAATCACATTAAGGATGAAGAACTGGCGGGTTATTTAGTCGACGAAAGCATGTCCGGATATATCAGGTACTTCGGATCAGAAGGAATGGAAGCGTTTTTACCCCTTTATCGGGAAAAGGTAAAGGATGAAAAACAAAAAGCAGCATTTTTCCGGTCGTATGAACAATATACCCGTTTGGAAAAAGGTAGAAAAGCACCCCATTTTTCCCTTTTGGATAAAGACGGTAACCGGAAGAATTTATCTGACTGGCTGGGCAATTACGTTTATATCGATGTCTGGGCAACCTGGTGCGGACCGTGTTGCCGCGAACTCCCGGCATTTCATAAATTAAAAGAGGAGTTCAAGGATAAGCCTATTTGTTTTGTAAGTATCTCTGTCGATGCGGATGAAGCTGCCTGGCGGGCCAAGATAGAAAAGGACAGCCTGGATGGTATCCAATTGAGGGTAAACGAAGAAGATACTTTTAAAAAGGATTATAAGATTTCATGGATTCCCCGTTTTCTATTGATAGATCGGGAGGGAAAAGTACTGGATGCCAATATGACACGTCCTTCGGATACAAAAACAATAGAAAAACTCACTGCTTTATTGTCCGATCGCTAACAGTCTGACAGGGAGGAAAAACAATTACGTTCCTCCCGGTCAGATCTTTTCCAGATCTCCTTTTGCTACCCATCCTTCATTGCCGTCTGCCATCCGGATATTGTACCAATCCCCCAATTGGCCTACGACACGGACTTTCAGCCCTTCGTGAATCAAAAACAGGCTCGTACCGCTATTATCCGGCGCACCTTTTACCGTCACACTCGGAGTTGTAATAATCGCATACTCTCTGTCGGTGACTTTCTTATCCTGCTGCATAGCAAAAAACATCGTCCCGACAGTCAGGAAAAAGGCTATAATCCCCACGACAAAACCAGTCTTTTTGATACCGACCGAAGGAGAATAGAAAAATAAAGCTGCCATTACCAAAAAGAGGATAAAGAGAGTAACCGAGATATATCCCCACTGATCGGCGGAAAAATAACCGACAAACCCTTTGTACCACCTCACCAGAAACAATTCGGGCAACACTTCGATTTTGTCTACGATAGCTTGCTGGGCCATTTTCAGGTTGTAGCGGGCAGAAGCATCCGAGGGGTCTAATAATAAGGCCCGTTCATAATTCAATATGGCCTGCGTATTCTCTCCCAGTTTATAATAACAATTACCCAGATTATAATATAAGATAGCCGATTCCATGCCACCGGCCCTCAATTTCCGGTATATTTCAGCTGCTTCATTGTATTTTCCCTCCCGGTAAAATTCCTCTGCCTGTTTCTCCGATTGCGGATCAATAGCGGCTAAGGCACACAAACTTATCAGTAAAACCGGCAATATCAACAATATCTTTTTCATAGTTTCTAATCTTTAATCACCGGATGGCTTTATCCAGCTTTGTAATCACATCAATACTATCTGTATATACTTTCCCCATTTCCTGATCGGAATTACTTCCGGGAGCATAACGGGCATATTCACAAGTATCCAATACAGCGATAAATTCCTTGATTCTGTCTTCCTCTACTCCTTTCGACTGGAGAATTTCACTGATATTATCCCGGTTCAGTTCGGCACGGTCGATATTCAGTTTATAACTCATATATCCCCAAAGGGCTTTCAATACTTCATCGTAGAATTGCTCTGCATTGTGATTTTTCATCGCGCTGGCAGCCACTTTGAGGCGTTTGCGGGCCATCTTGTTGGCCGCTTTATTCTTCACCCGGACTATATCGGCATTCGCTTTGATTCTCCGGCGGTTCAAGACTGCACCGACAACGAACAATACGAACGGAATCAATAAAGCCAGCCAGTATAAGGTAGTTCCGAAGAAACGTACCCCGGCAGCCTTCAGATTCAATCCCTCCGTTTTCAGGTAACGGATATCTTCACCCACTTTACGGACATCTTCTTTCTTGAACGACTTTACCTGATTACCGGTCGAAGTTTCCACCTGCCCTTTATCGGCTCCTTTTCTGACATGGATATTGTATTCAGCCCCCGCAATGGTCTTGTAAGTGTTCGATTGTGAATCGAAATAAGAAAACCGAATGGCCGGAATCTTATAGTCTCCGGAATAACGGGGGATGATCAGGTATTCAAAAGAAACACTACCCGCCATGCCATTTTCCGTAATATTCAGATCTCTGGATTCTTTCGGATCATACACTTCGAAATCCAGGGGGAAATTAATCGTCGGTGCTTTTAATAACTTCAGGTTGCCCGTTCCGCGGAAAGTCACTTTATAAGTGATCGCATCATTGGCATTCACCGTATCCGCCGAAAGGGAGGTGGCCATCGTTACATTCCCTACCGTTCCGCCAAAACCGGCAGGTTTCCCAAGCTGAGGAAGTTCTTTCACCTGAATAGTGACCGGTTTACTTCTCCGCATCGCCCGGACATCTTTGTAATTACCGAAAAACTCGTCGAAGAAACTACGGCCTCCGTTAGCTAAACGCTGACGGACAATACATTCCAACTCGAAAGGCTCGATCGTAATCTCTCCGGTATGTTGCGGATACAACAATACTTTCCGGATAGTTCCGACATTGTAAATCTGCCCGTCCACCGCTTCCCGAACCAATTCGATACGTTGCGGCGTGGGTACTTCTTCGGCCAGAAATCCGTTGAAATCCGGAAATTTAGTTCTGCCCAGATTGACCAGATCGACCTTTGTATACACTTTAATCGTAGCCATCAGACTTTCTCCCATATACAGGCTACGCCGACTGACCTCGACTTTAACGAACAGGTTATTGTCATTGACCGTAGCATTGGCATCCGGCTGCACCGGCCGGTTTGTCGCCGCCTGATTACCGTTTGAATTACGACTACCTTCGACGACCTCTATTTTCAGAGCATTGGATGTATATTCTTTTCCATCGATAATCACTGTCGCTCCGGGAATCTGAAAAGTACCTTTTTTAGTTCCTTCCAAAATATAGGTATAGGAGAAAGTGACATTCTGCGTCATTTTCCCATTGATATTCGATGAATAAAAAGATTGTCCTACGGAAGGTCCCATCAGCAGGTCGAATCCTTCCAGGGTAGGCACTTTAAGATTGTCCCCTTCTTTATTCAGGGTATATTCCAACTTAAACTGCTCACCGACGGCAACTACAGAAGGAGCAGAAGCCTTGAATTCTACATTTTGGGCGTAAGCCAGTGAAGTGAAAAATAACAATATGATTAATCCGATTTGTCTCATTGCCATATTTATTTAAGCCGCAAAATTACCAATCTTTTTCGATTTTCATTTTCTTTGCTTTCTGTTCCTGTGCTTTTTGTTTCTGCACTTTTTCCTGAACATTCTTTTCATCGTTCTGCAAAGCCTCTAACAAACGTTCCGCATCCTCCTTAGAAATCTTACCCTGCTGTTGCTGAGGGTGTTGTTGTTGCTGGTCTTTATTCTGATCATTTTTATTCTGCTGGTCTTTATTCTGATCTTGACGGTCTTTATTTTGCTGGTCTTTGTTCTGATCTTGCTGATCCTTATTTTGTTGATCTTTGTTCTGATCTTGACGGTCTTTATTCTGATCCTGTTGATCTTTATTCTGATCTTGCTGATCCTGGTTTTGGTCCTTATTTTGGTCTTGATTATCCTTGTTCTGATCTTTGTTTTGATCTTTATTCTGGTCCTTGTTCTGATCCTGATTCTGTTGATCCTGTTGTTGTTTATGGCGTGCAAATTCCAGGTTATATTTCGTTTGTTCAGAAGCCGGACGATTCCTTAATGAGTTTTTATACGCTTCGATGCTCTCGTCGGTTTTCTCCATCGCTAACAAAGTATTCCCGATATTATGATAAATTTCGCCCAACCGTTCTTTATCGGTTTCTTGTTTTGCCAAAGCAGAAAACTGTTCCAGAGCTTCATCGTACTTTTTCTGCTTATATAAAGCATCGGCCATATTAAAAGCCGCTTCAAATGAATTTGCCTTTTTATCGGCAGCTTTACGATATTCCACCTCAGCCTTTTCGAAATCCTGTTTTTCGAATAATTCGTTTCCTTCCCGGATAAATTTCCGTTCTTGCTGAGCAATAGCGGGCCATGCAGCCAACAAGGTCACCACCGTTATTATCATAGACTTTACCATAACATTCATCATTTTTCGTACATTATTATCGTCAATCCGATTCTCTGTCTTTTCTTTTAGCGTTTGAAAAGATTGATCTTCATAAAATGTTTATTCTTTCTGCCCAGAATCATAAACTCCACAAAGATGAAAAACAACCCCACCAACAGGAAGTACTGGTACTTCTCGGCATAATCACTATATACCCGCTCTTCAAGCAAGCTTTTCTCCATACGATTGACTTCGTCCAGGAGCCGGTTAAGTCCGACTTCGGTATTGCTGGCCCGGATATACAGCCCCTCTCCGGCTTTAGCTATATCCTGCAAAGTTTGTTCGTCCAGTTTGGAGATGACTACATTCCCCTGTGCGTCCTGCATAAATTGTCCGGGTTTTCCTTTCTCCGGGATCGGAGCACCCTGTTCCAATCCCATCCCTATGGTATGGATTACGATTCCTTTTTCATGGGCTTGCTTAGCAGCCGCAACCGCATCATCCTGATGGTTTTCTCCGTCCGTGATGACAATAATCGCTTTGGACGTCTCGGTTTCCGGTGTAAACGACCGGGCGGCCAGATCGATCGCACTCCCGATAGCCGTCCCCTGTACCGGTACGATATCCGTACTGATATTCGACAGGAAAAGCTTGGCCGAAGAATAATCGGTAGTAATAGGTAATTGCACATAAGCATCCCCCGCAAATACAATCAAACCGATCTTATCGTTCGATAATTTCTCTACCATCCGGGAAATGGCCATCTTAGCTTTTTCCAAACGACTGGGTTTGATATCCTGTGCCATCATCGAATTGGAAACGTCGAGAGCGATCATCAACTCTACACCTTTTTTCTTCACCTGCTGCAGTTTCGAACCGAACTGAGGGCCTGCCACTCCGACAATGACAAACAATAAGGCCAGCATCAGCATAACGAACTTCCACGTGCCCCGCTTGAACGATAAAAGAGGCATCAAAGGCCCGAGTAATTCCGGATTACCGAATTCTGCTATCGCCTTCTTTTTTCGTCGGATCATCACCACATAAAAAACAATCAACAGTGGGATAACAATCAAGAGATATAATAATTCAGGATGTGCAAATCTAAACATAGCCAAATAATTTTACGGTATTTTCCTTAAAAGAGTATACTTCAGAACTGCCTGTGCAATCAGTAAACACATACCCAGCAAACCGAAAATAAAATACTGTTCATTCTTTTTACTGAAATGTTTCACTTCTATCTTACTTTTCTCCAACTGATCGATCTCGGAATAGATCTGCTGTAATTTATCGTTATCCGTCGCCCGGAAATATTTACCGCCGGTCACGTTAGCAATCTGTTGTAATACCCCTTCGTCGATTTCCACAGGCATATTCTGCAATTGCACGCCGAAGGGAGTGGGAACAGGATAAGGAGCTTCGCCATAGGTTCCGACTCCGATCGTATATACCCGGATACCGAAAGCTTTAGCTAATTCGGCAGCCGTGACAGGTGCTATCGCTCCCTGATTATTGATACCGTCTGTCAACAAAATCACCACTTTCGATTTACCGGGGCTATCTTTCAACCGGTTGACCGCATTAGCCAAACCCAGACCGATCGCCGTTCCATCCTGGATCATACCGCTTTTCACCTCCCGGAGTAGATTGACCAATACAGCCTGATCGGTAGTCAACGGACACTGAGTAAAGCTCTCGCCGGCAAAAACCACCAATCCGATTTTATCCTGAGGACGTTCGAGGATAAATTTCGTAGCCACCTCTTTAGCCGCCTCTAAACGGTCGGGCGTAAAGTCACGGGCCAGCATACTCGTGGAAACGTCCAGAGCCAGTGCGATATCGATACCTTCACTGGTATAAGTTTGCCAGCTATTACTGGACTGCGGACGAGCCAAGGCCGTCACCAATAAGATAATGGCAAGCAATTCCAATACGAACAAAACATGCCGCCACCAGATCCGGCCGGAATGTTTGATCCCCTTAAACGCCTGTAATGAAGAAAACTGTAAATCAGCATGCGACTTTTTTTCCTTCAGGATATACCAGACGATCATTGGTACTAAAAGTATCAATAACAGGAAATATTTCGGGTTTGCAAATTCGAATCCAAACATTTTATTTCAGTTTACAAATTAACTCATACACTCTTTTCAAAGTGCCTGATCGCCTCATTTATCTTTTACGTCTTCGGGAGTTTCGCTTTTTTCAGCTTCTTTTCGCTGTTGTTCTTCTTCCTGACGTTTTCTTTCTTCTTCCTGTTTCTGCTGCTGAGCAATTTCAGCCTCTACCCGTTGGTGAGTGTTATTGACAAATTCGTAAGCGGCATCCAGATAACGGGAATTTTCATCCTGCAAGGGAGTAAACTTAGCGAATTTCACATAATCGGCCGTCGTCAACATCTCTGCTATTCTCTCCCGTTCTTTGGCTTCTACCTCTTTACAATTTACCAAGGCCTGCATTGTTTCGGAGGAGGTCTGTTCCATGGCAGGTATAGCGAACTCTCCGTCAAGGTATTGGCGTACGGTATCCGTCAATCGGGTATAATATTCCTTTTCTTTTCCGGCCTGCCAAAGCTTATTGCCCTTGATTTCATCCAAGGAACGGATAGCCATGACATAAGGCGGAATCTCTTCTTTCTTCGGCGTAAACAAGGGTTTGTTCTTCCGCCTCCGGTCCCAATACAGCCAGAAGATCAGAATAAGGGCAATCCCTAACAAAACCCACAACAGATAAGGCAAAATCTCGGCAAAAGTCCAGGGTGCGGCATAAGGCATAACGATATCGTAATTCCCCTTTTGCGGATCTACCTGGAAAGTATTCACCACCAATCCTACGGGATCGGTCCGAACAATATTATTATATTCCTGACTTTCGATCGTAATGGGCTGAGGAGGCACAACATATACTCCTGTATCGAAAGCAGTGACGACATATTTTTCCTCCAAAAGCCATCTTCCATCCTTTTCTTTTACAGAATCCCGTACAGGACCGGAGATAATCTCCAATCCATGGACAACCGTATCCTGTAACCGAGGGAACACAATCCGGACTCCCGGGTCTACCTTCGCTTTAAAAGTAAGATGTTGTTGATCTCCAATCATCATATAATTGGTGTCAAGCGCCACCCCATATTCTACATGCTGAGCTTTCAGGGTCGCCACCCCTAAAAACAAGCACAGATATAATAATATTTGTTTCAAAACACTCCTCATAGTTACGATCTTTGATCAAAATCCATAATAATTAAGCCCTTTTCTTAAACAAAGTGATTAAAGCCCTGACGTAGTCTTCGTCGGAACGGATATTAGCGACATCGACTCCCGAACGTTTGAAGATTGCATCCAGTTCCTTTTCGCGGACAAAAGCATATTTTTCATACGCTTCCCTCAGCTTTTTATCGGAAGTATCCACCCACATCTGTTCTCCGGTTTCGGCATCCCTCAGGTACATCATCCCGACCGGAGGCAATTGATTTTCCCGGGGGTCGTATACCCTCAGGGCGACAACATCGTGTTTCCGGTTAGCGATAGCCAAAGCATGGGCAAAATCGTGCTCGTCGATAAAATCGGAAATAACAAAACAGGTACACCGTTTCTTGATCGAATTGGTCATATATTCCAATGCCTGTTCGATATCGGTCTGTTTATCTTCCGGATAGAAATCGATCAGTTCGCGAATAATATGCAAGATATGTGTTCTTCCCTTCTTCGGAGGAATAAATTTCTCGATCTTATCCGAGAAGAAAATCACCCCGATCTTATCGTTATTCTGGATTGCAGAAAAAGCAAGCACTGCAGCAATTTCGGTAATCTGGTTTTTCTTCAGTTTCGAAATAGTCCCGAAATTACGGGAGGCACTTACATCGATCATCAACATGACCGTCAACTCCCGTTCTTCCTCGAAGATCTTCACATAAGGACGGTTGTGGCGGGCAGTCACATTCCAGTCGATATTCCGGATATCGTCGCCGTACTGATATTCTCTTACCTCACTGAAAGTCATACCTCTCCCCTTAAAGGCAGAATGATATTCGCCGGCAAAAATATTTTTGGACAAGCCCCGGGTTTTAATCTCTATCTTCCGGACCCGCTTTAACAATTCAGAAGTTTCCATATCTAAAAGTAAAAGGTTAAAAGTAAAAGGTTAAAAACGACCTTCCGACTATGGAACCTCTACGGCATTCAGGATCTCGTTGATAATATCCTCACTGGTAATGTTATTGGCTTCAGCCTCATAAGTCAGGCCGATACGGTGACGCAAAACATCATGACATACCGCCCGTACATCTTCGGGGATGACATAACCACGACGTTTGATGAAAGCGTACGCTTTGGCAGCCTTGGCCAAACTGATGCTGGCACGCGGCGAACCTCCGTAAGCGATCATGCTGACAAACTTGTCGAGCCCGGCTTCCTGCGGAAAACGGGTGGCAAAAACAATATCGATGATGTATTTTTCAATTTTCTCATCCATGTATACATCCTTCACTACTTCACGGGCACGAATGATATCTTCGGGTTTCAGAATAGTAGATGCCTTAGGGAAGGCTTTCTCCATATTCTGACGAACGATCAGCTTTTCTTCTTCTTTTTTGGGGTAATCGATCACTACTTTCAGCATAAAACGGTCGACCTGGGCTTCAGGTAACGGATAGGTACCTTCCTGTTCGATCGGATTCTGGGTGGCCATAACCAGGAAAGGCTCGGGCAAACGATAGGTCATATCTCCGATCGTCACCTGACGTTCCTGCATCGCTTCCAATAAAGCAGACTGTACTTTTGCCGGAGCACGGTTGATTTCATCCGCCAGAATGAAGTTCGCAAAAATCGGTCCTTGTTTTACCACAAACTCTTCTCTCTTCTGAGAATAAATCATCGTACCGATCACATCGGCAGGCAAAAGATCGGGGGTAAACTGAATACGACTGAATTTCGCATCAATCGTAGTTGCCAGCGTATTGATGGCCAAGGTTTTTGCCAGGCCGGGAACACCTTCCAATAAAATGTGCCCGTTGGAAAGCATCCCGATCAGAAGTCCTTCAACCAAATGTTTCTGACCAACGATGACTTTGTTCATCTCCATGTTGATCATGTCCACAAAAGAGCTTTCCTGCTGTATGCGTTCATTCAATGCTTTGATATCAACAGTATCCATAGATTCAAATTTAAAGTTGTTATATCTTATAAAATTCTATTACGAACCAGAAAAAAATGTGTTACTTTCAAGCCCACATTTCTATCGAATCTCTATTTTTGTCAAATGTTAAAATTTTGAGTACTCCAAAATTAGTCAATCTAAGTTCAAATGTTAAATTCCTAGCCTTAAAAAAAGTTAACCCTCCGTTTAAGGTTTTGCAAAAAAAATATCAGGCTATCCGTCGACCCTGATATTTACACCTTCTTATTTCTTCTTATTCCCTTTAACACGCTGCCTGAGTAAATCACGTCCCCGGGAAATGAATATATAAATAGTGAATACAAAAATCAAACAACGTAAAATAAACCCAGCATTCAGTACCGGCTCAGCTCCCTTAAAATCACGGATTAACCAGGAAAGCATATAAATCAGTAAACCTCCTAACACAATCACCTGAATCAGAATAAAGTAACGCCTCCGGCTTTTCGCCGGCAAGGGGACCGCTTCATCTGCAATACTCCGATCTGCCTCCGTTCTTTCCGTCCGCTCCCTGAGCTGCTGCCAAAACCGTACTCCCAATAAGAGTATGAACACACAAAATGCTATAAATATAAGTGTATCTCTATCCATCGTTTATTTCAGATTAAACTTTTTTTAGCTACAGAGATTTCAAGTTATAAAAGTGCCAGCCCCCCCCGGAAAGGGCCGTAAACAAAACGAGGCACTCCCCCTATGCCTGCAAATGTAGGATAAATAGTCGAAAGTTCATAAAAACAAAATGAAATCCAGACTTTAGAAGTGGAGAATTTCCTCATAATTATGGAGAATATTTCCGATTCAGTCGAGACTAAATCTTTGGGATTTTCTGTTTAACGTTTTTTGCTGAAAAATCAGACTCAGACAACAGTGTTTTTTCAAAGCAGAGCCTAAGGCCCTCCCTACAGGCACGAAGCAAGCCTCGACAAACGGAAAGTTTCTTCACTTTCAAAGCCTAAATCAAACTGGTTTATACTCACTTCGACTCTGATCAGCTTCATCCTTTCAAGTCCCTTGACCAGCATCCCCCCCCCCTTTTTAATCGGTAAACTTTCGGTTCAGAGTTGAATAATTAATTCCGGACCTAGTTTCGCTAATAATCAGCTTCGAAGCCACCCTATGTCCAATTTACAGGCTGCACCTGCTAATCCGATACCCCGGTTGCAACGCAAGTATTCCTGACAAAATCGAACTTAATCGGCTGTTCGTTCCGAGATACAAATATTAATGGCATTCATACCTCTTTTACCACGCTCCAAGTCGAAAATAACGATGGCATTTTCTACAAGTTCGGAAAGAGCGTTGCTCACATGAAAAAAATATTTTTCAGTTCCTGACAGATCCTTAATAAAACCATACCCCTTCGAAACATTAAAATACTCTACCCGCCCTTTACGGACCTCAGGAGATTCTTGTCTGGGAGTCGAGATCACAATTTCTTCATGGTTTATCTCTTCCTTTTTATGATTCGTTTCCGGAGGTGTCGAAGTAATCCGGCCATTTTCATCGACATAGGCTATCATATCTTCAAAACTATCCGGTAATACGAATAGTTTTCTTTCTTCTTTCCGGTTTTGTTTTTCTAATCTCCGGGCTTGTTTTTTCTTCTCGTTTTCTTTCTTACTGAATGTCTGTGGTCTTGCCATTTAACTGTATGAATTGTTTATAAATAAAAAATAAAATTTATCACCTAATCGAATCGTAAGATTATTCCGACACCTATTCGTCTCCGGTGTTCGTGTTTGAAGACCATCGGAGTTCTGCCGAGTATCATCATGCTTTTTCTGAACGACCGAGCGATAGTGTCTGAGAGAAACGTAACGTAAAGTTTTTGCGCAGCAAGGAGTTCCACCGGGCAGGAGAAAAACCGATGAAATCGACAAAAGCCTTAACGGAGCGGTCCAGACGAACCGGTCTGACGACACAGCAACCGAAATCGGAATAGAAAAACTAAATCCCAGGAATTTTCCATCTACTCAGGCCGAAACTTCAGCCCTGCAGAGTTTTTTTCCGGTCAATTTCTGGATATTATCTACTAGTTTTCGTTCTTCCTGAGAACAAAATGTAAAGGCCGTTCCTGCATTCCCAGCCCTTCCGGTCCGTCCGATGCGATGTACATAAGTTTCAGGGACATCAGGCAGATCATAATTGATCACTAACGGCAACTCATTGATATCGATACCCCGGGCCGCAATATCGGTAGCCACCATCACCCGGGTCTTTCCTGATTTAAAATTTCCTAAAGCCGACTGACGGGCAGCTTGACTCTTGTTTCCGTGAATAGCCTGACTTCCGATTCCGGCTTTGCCCAATACCCGGACAATCCGGTCGGCATTATGTTTCGTACGGGAGAAAACCAATACCGATTGATTTTCAGCTTTCCGTAAAAGGGATATCAATAAACGTCCTTTCTCGGCTTTCTCGACGAAATAAACGAACTGTTCGATAGCATCGACAGTCGGAGATTCAGGAGTAATGGTGATTTTCACAGGATTTTTCAATAAAGCAGAAGCCAGCGTAACAATCGAATCGGGCATCGTCGCCGAAAAAAACAAGGTCTGTTTTTCTTTCGGAAGCTTCGGTAATATCCGCTTAATATCGTGAATAAACCCCATATCGAGCATACGGTCCGCTTCGTCGAGCACGAAATATTTCACCTGATCCAGGCTGAGAAACCCCTGACTCATCAAGTCGAGCAAACGCCCCGGAGTCGCAACCAGAATATCGATACCTTTTTGCAACATAGTAACCTGCGGACGTTGGTTTACTCCTCCAAACATCACACCATGACGAACCGGGGTATACCTGGCATACTCGTCTAAACATTCACTGATTTGTAAGGCCAGTTCGCGGGTCGGCGTCAGGATCAAAGCTTTGACTCCCTTGCGTTTCGTTATAATCGGATCTGCCTGTAAAAGCTGGATGATAGGAATAGCGAACGAAGCCGTTTTTCCGGTTCCTGTCTGTGCACATCCCAATATATCTTTTCGGGACAAGGCTACAGGGATTGCTTGCTGCTGAATCGGTGTCGGCCTGTTATATCCTTTTTCCTCAATAGCCTTTAAAATCGGCTGGATTATATTTAATTCTTTAAATGTCATATATTATTATTTTGCTGTACGTCAAAACAGCATTTATTTTCACTATTTAATTTTCTCTGCTGTATCGGATCTATATAGAACATACAACAGAAATGCCGGGGTAACATTAATATGTTTTAATGGGGCAGAAAGGTCATCCGAATAAATAGGCTGGGAAAAAACGTTTTAACAAACGATCAGCCTTATTGAATAACTAGTTAAACTTTCAACACTCATTTCTCAAAGGAAAAAGAACAAAAAAGTTTAATAAATCTGTTTCAGAAACGGAACACTTCAGGACTGAAAACTCCTGATCTCACATCGAAAAGAAAGAATAAATCGAACTTCATTGTTGAGTGTTATAAGACACCCGAAATAAAACTTATAGAAGAGGTTAGCTGGAAAGCCGAATAGTTGATTTTTCAGCCAACCCCTTATCTGATCACCTGATCAATATCGCCTGGAATTACTGTTTCTGTCACGATATCCACCGTTAGACTGTCTTTCAGTGCGAGGACGTGCAATACTTACCGCAATCACTTTATGGTCATATTCTGCACCATTCAATTCATCGATCGCTTTTTGTCCTTCTGTATCGTTAGTCATCTCGACAAATCCGAATCCTCTGGATCTTCCGGTTTCTCTGTCCGAAATAATTTTTGCAGAAGAAATTTCTCCATACTCTGAAAATAATTCGTTTAAGTCTGCATCGGTCGTGCCATAGCTTAAACCTGAAATGTAAATGTTCATTTGAAATTAAAATAAAATTAATACTAATTAGAGAGCAGGATAATTAAAGAAGAGACTTACTTATTTTGAAGAAGAACTTTGACGATAACGATTCATAAACTCTAACTGTCCACAAAGGTAATGCAATAAATCGGATAAACAACCTTTTGTTCCTTACTTATTTATGAACCAACCGGTGAAAATTATGCTTTATTAACGATCACGGGGACGGGGTAATTGTGCGAAAGTTTCGCACAATTGCCCCGTCCCCGTGATTACAATAAACTATTTACCAAGGATTGATTTTTTCATCCGGGCAATATCGGTCAGATAGTCCTGAAGATCCTGTTCATGCTCTTCCTCCTCGGCCAGAATTTTTTTCGCCATATCACAGGTCGTAAAATCTTTACCATTTGTAAAGTCGGCAATTTCCTGATACCTCAGTATGGCACAACGCTCGGAAGCCACATTGTCATTCAGCAGACAAACAGAATCAAAGTCTTGTGGAGTATCGTATTTGCATCTTGCCAGTTCCGACCACTTTTGGGGATCCAAAACAGGAACGCCTTCCAGTTCGATGATACGTTTAGCAATCATTTCGGCATGCTTGCGTTCTTCATTGGCGTGTTCTTCAAACTCACTCTGTACATTCGGACGCATAGCACCTTCGACAACCAAAGCACCGATCCAATACTGATAGTATGCCAACCATTCTTCAGCCAATGCTGCGTTTAACTGTGAAATCAAGCTTTCCACATCCAATTTTCCTTGCAGGATTTTTACACTCTCTTTAGCCATAATTTTAGTGTTTAGTTCATTTTGTTCTTTTTATACGTACTACGGCCAAAGAAGTTGTTTGTCGTCCGATAGACCGGGAGATCTATTCGGAAACCTTCATCAAAATATTCAGGATCGTTATAATGAGGCAGGTATAGAAATCATATCCCCGCATTACAGCTATACAGGAGGGCAACGAATCTACCCTCCCTAAATCCGGTCAGTTGTAATACCCTAATTGTTCCAATACTTTTTCAGCCTTTTCCAGCTTCTTTTTTTGCTGTAAATGATCCGGCAGGCCTGAGGTTACATTCGACTTCAGATATTTTGCGGGCAACGTTTCCTGATAAAACCGGATAGTCATATCCGACTTATTGGTAAACATTCCATCGGCCCGGTTTTGTGCCGGCTGTCCGGCTTTCAATCCGGTATATTCCTCCATCTGCTCCACCGTATCGAAACTATAGGGATGAATGGCCATACCCGAACGGTAAATCAATTCACCGTTTCCGGGAGACAAAAGTTCATCATAATGATTAGGTGCCCCTGCAATACTAGGCCCCATAATCACAGCCCCGTTTTCTATACCGAAATTGATTTTGGCAGCATATTGCTCGGGGGTATTTTGTTTTAAGTCAGAAACGTCATTCCCTAACCACAATAAAAAGCAGGTAGGAATCCGTCGTGGGAAAGCTTCTTTCAGTTTTACCAGGCTCTCGTCCGAGAAAGTCTGCAAAATCACCCGGGCCGACGAATTTGCAATAGCTACTTTGCCCGCGGTTACCGGAATTTGTTTCATTTGTCCGGCATCCGGATGATACCACCCCAGTCTTTGTAATTCTATCACCAAATCTTTTTCCATACCCGGAAACAAATGAGGTTCTTTGGTTTCGGGATAAATACCGGGACGATTACCGTTATCGTCAGGATCTTTTTCGTAACGGGTGTGCTTTCTCCCCTGCCCGTCGATATCGTACACTCTTTTTCCTGCCCGGTCTCTGACTATGCGATAGCCCTCGGCTATACGCACGACATCTTCCAAGGTCAGTATGTCTAAGCCTTCGAATGCTTTTCTGGCCCGATCCGGATTCGCTTTGTTAAACCACGAACCGGCATCCAGTTGTCTCAGCTCTTCCAGGGTAAACTCCGAAACAGGCGAGTCGGCCCGATCCGGAAATACGGTTTCAACATTCGTCGTACGCCTCAGATTGACATCGTGCAGAGCAATCAATACCCCATCTTTCGTTCGTTGTAAATCCAGTTCCAGGTAATCGGCTCCGATATTACGGGCCCAACGCATGGCGGCTTCGGTTTCCTCCGGAGCCCAATACGTCGTACCCCGATGGGCTATAACAATATTCCGGGGTAAATAATCCAAAACTTCACGGGATTCAGGAGGTAAAGTCTTTACTTTTACCTCTCCGGGCAATATCGTTTTCCCGGTCGCCAGCATCAACAATACGGGTAAGAGCATTTTCATCGGTATTATTCTTTTATTAATAAGGCAAAAATAAAGAATAAAGCTGATATCCCCTCATTAAAAGCCCACGGGTTTGTTACAAAACCATGAAGATTTGGCAGACCTCCAAACAGATTTTATGACAATTTTTCCTTTATTCTGCCAAAACAACATAACACACTCATTACAAGTAATTTAACACACAAAGCATCTCTTTCTTCTTTCTTATTTATTATCAATAAATTACACATAATCTACAAAAAAAATACGTATTTCCCCACAAATTGCGGCATACCGATTGCAATCTCCTAAAACGAACACGGTTTAAAATACCGGTTCTACCCAATGAATATGTTAAACTTAAATAATAGGAGGATTAAATTATGGTACCTGTAAGAAGAACACAGACTTGGTTACCGGATATCTTCAATGATTTCTTCGATAACACGTGGATGGAAAAAACCAATGCTACTGCACCGGCAATCAATATTCGGGAAACCGAAACAAATTACGAAATCGAAGTTGCTGCACCGGGTATGACCCGTGAGGATTTTACCATCAAAATCGAAAACAACAACCAGTTGGTGGTCAGTATGGAAAAGAAACACGAACAGAAAGAAGATAAAAAAGAAGAGGGACGCTATCTGAGACGTGAATTTTCATATACCCGCTTCCAGCAAGCGATGATCTTGCCCGATGATGTGGTAAAAGAGAAGATTCAGGCCAGGATGGAACACGGTGTATTGACCATCGATATCCCGAAACAAACGGTAATTCCGGAAGAAAAAAACGGACGAACGATTGAAATCAAATAATAAAAAATCCCGGATTGTTTCCGGGATTTTTTATTACAAATATTCTTTGATATCCTGCAACTCCACCAATTTATTTACAATCGCATAAATAGTCAGGCCTGCCGGACTATGAATCTGTAACTTACGGGCTATATTCCGTCGGTGAGTAATCACCGTATGGGCCGACAAATACAAGGCATCTGCAATTTCTTTATTAGTCATCCCTTTGACGACACAAGTAATAATTTCTTTTTCCCGGCTACTCAACACTTCCTGTCCGGCTAATTCTTCTTCTGTCTCTTCCCCGGGAACATTCAACAGGCGATTCAATTTTTCCCTGATCGTATCCGCATCGTCATATATAGTCAGAGACTCATCGTAATTCCGCAACACACCCTGATCGGCCACCGAACACATCAAAGCAATACATTTCACACCCGCATTCTGAGGCGTTTCTTTAAATTTACGCACATCGAAATATCCGGTAAATGACGGATTTACAATCAGAATTTCAGGCTTATGAAATCGTACACATTCATCCAACGATTCTTCGGAGACTAACTCTATCGGAAGAATTTTCAATCCCTGAATCCGCTTCAAGACCAATGCCAATCCACTACGGACGATCATCGATGTCTCGGCTATAGCAATCTTTAAAACTTCATCTTCCTGCATTTTCCTGTACTTTCTTTTCCAATTCTGCAATCAGAGGAACAAACATATAATCTTCTACCCGGCAATGTGAACACAAATCTTTTTCACAAGAATAAATATCGAACAATACGGTATTCAACAGATTATTATTCGCCCTGGAAGGATAATATTTGACAATAATATTCTTGAGTTCGGTCAGTTTAGTCTCGATCTGGTTATGACGTGCAACAAAAACACCGATATTATATCGCCCGGTATCCTCACCCTGCAATAGTGCATTCACATATTTAAAAACCACCTCATTCTCATATCCCATATGTGCCCGCACCTCGTTGACATATTCATCGTAAAATTTCAAAATCAGAAAAGCAACGTCATCCTGCGAACAATCGATGGCATCTATTAACCTCCGCCGGATCACCGGCAGATTATAATCCAGAAAATAAGAATGAGCCTGCTTCAAATATTCCATCAGGGCTTCAACCGATATCTGGTCATGAAACTCTTCGGACACACAACATTCCCCATCCATAAAATTCACAACAGCCAGAAAAGTACCCGTATGCACCCCCTGACGTTCACATACCTGCTGTACAGTCTGGTCACCGAATCCCAAGGATAACCCGAACCGACTCATCACCAGTAACAGGTTATAATTCTCACAAATCAGATCACTCATCTTATCTGTACCGGAATATTTTAAACGCTTATTCATTCTAAATAAATTTAATCATGCAAAATAAACATTTTATCCGATTCCAACCAATCCCTATTTTTAGGTATTTTTCAATAATCAGCCCATTAGTTTAACCACAATTAAAATTTTTTCGACATAATAAGCCACCCCATTTCTCTTCCGCTCCGTAAACAGAACAGTGATCTGCACAGAATAGATAAACAGTTGACTTATAATAACTTTAAATCACTATTTTTATGAAAAAAACAGGTATTTTTTACGGTTCCACCAACGGTGATACCGAATCTGTAGCGAATAAAATCGCTATTCAATTGGGGATCGGGAAAGAAGATGTACACAATGTCGCCGATACAACGCCCCATGCCGTACAACCCTACGAAGTATTGTTATTAGGTTGTTCGACCTGGGGAGTCGGGGAAATGCAGGACGACTGGAATGATTTCCTTTTCAAACTCAAAGATATGGATCTGAAAAACAAAACCGTCGCCTTGTTCGGATGCGGAGATTCGGTCAGTTTTAGTTCCAGTTTTTGTGATGCTTTGGGTGTCATCTATCACGAGCTTCAGCACACCGGTTGTACTTTTACGGGAGAAGTAGACCTCTCTGAATATCGTTTCGATGGTTCCGGTGGAGTTATCGACGGTAAATTTGTCGGGCTCCCGATCGACGATAATAATGAATCGGACCGAACCGATACCAGAATAAAAAAATGGACAGACCGCTTAAAAGTAACGGTTTTATCCTGAAGTCAGCCTGCTATGAGGCTACGATCGGTCGCTTTCCGAAGTCACCGATCGTATATGTTCCAATTCCGTACACCAAAATCTTTTTTTACAGGCTGTGTGAAAACAATCTTTAAAACAACTTAAAGTGTCAAGTATATAAAGTCTTTTTTATACATTTGCATTCAATAAAAAAGATTCCGATGAAAATACAACGACTTATATTTCTGATTTTCACAACGATCGCAGTGTTCGCCTGTGTGACCGACCATCCTTCACCCCAGGTATTGAAAATTTCCGAAAACACCCTCCGGTTTTCCGGTAACGGCGGTGCATGGAAACTAACGGTCAACAGTAACTGTGAATGGAAAATCACAGGAGGGGATACCTGGTGTAAAACCGATAAACTGGAAGGCAGTAAAACGGCCGAAATATTAATTCAGGTAGATACCAACGACACCAAAGCCGAAAGAGATACCCGTTTTACTTTTACCTGCGACCAGAAAGAGGCTGAAGTACATGTATATCAGGATACAAGCGGCAACAACTATTATTATGAACTGCCCGTTATTTTTCATTTATTCTATGCGGATGAAACCGACAGTTTGCAAAATGCTTCCGGAGAATTCTTCACCAAAATGATCGACGAATGTAACCGTTTATACAATACAGGTACCAATAGTATTCCTATGAACCTGAAATTGGTGGCGGCTACCGAAGATCCTGCCGGTAATCCCCTGGCCGAACCCGGCATCGAACGCATCCTGAAAACCCCGGCAGCAGTCATGAGCTGTGAGGATTTCATGGCTCAAAGCAATACTTCGTTCAATTCATTCGTTTGGGACCTGAATAAATACATCAATGTATTTGTATATACCTTTAAAGAAAAGACCACGGCAGGCATCTCCCACCTCCCATACACCCCCCGTGAAAACAGTCTTCCGGGCCTGACTGCGAATAACCACTATTTCTCGAACATGCCTTCCTATACCCATTGTATTTCTATCAACAATACCTATATCACCGAGGATAACATTTATGTGACTTTAGCTCATGAGCTGGGACACTATCTGGGGTTATTCCACGTATTCTCCGAGCAAGGGTGCAACGAAACGGATTATTGTGAGGATACCCCCAATTATGACCGTAATACCTATACCGAATGGCTGAATACACTTTCCAAACCTTACCCACAGGAAGTATTCACAAGAAACGGATGTGAAGGAGAAAGTTTTATATCTACCAATATCATGGACTATTTCTGTTCATACCAAAACCGGTTTACCGCCAATCAATACAGCCGGGTACGCCATGTATTGGAAAATAGTCCCCTGATCCCCGGACCGAAAAACATCATTACAACGAAAGTGGCGCGGGAAGATATCGTTCCTGCAGCCAGAGCAATAGAGTAGCCTTCTGTTCTTATTTTCCTTTTTTCCACAACTGCCAGCTATTGATCATATTTTGCCACAGCACATACGAAGCAGGAGCGATGGAGGAAAGAGGGTTCAGATATACCTGTGCCATCCAGATAGCCAGGATGGTATTTTTCTGTCCGAGTCCCTGCCCTCCCGAAACAGGATCGCCATACCGCCGTCCGATACGCCTGCCCAGGATAAATTGCAGGACACAGATCACCAATGCTAATGCGGCCATCCACCACTCTTCCGTAATATCGGCATTCTCCTGATACACGATAAAATAAACCGTTTTCCCGGTTACAATAGTCAATCCCAACGCCCAAAGATAAAAAGAAAGAATTTGCAGTTTTTTCAACTGCCGGTGGAGAGACGGCAAAGCTTTCTCCAAAAACAGGGCCAATGCAAAAGGTAATATCAGGACAGGCATGACTTGCCGGCAAATGAAAAGTACGGAATTCCAGAAGGTCATATCGCTATGTTCTCCCAACAGAGTAAAGATCAAGGGAGATACGACAGCTACCACCAAACTACTCATCAAAGTATATGCCGCCAGACAGGCGACACTTCCTCCGAGCATTCCCGTGATCACTGCAGCAGCCGTTGCGGTCGGTGCCAAAACACAAATCAGACCTCCCTGTGCCACGACCGGATCGAACCACACCAATCCACCGTAAACCACCAAACACCCGACAACCTGAACAGCCAGCAACCACAGATGCAAACCACTGAACTTCAAATCGCGAAAAGACAATTTACAATATGTAATAAACAACATACTGAAAATCAGGTAGGGCGTTAAAAAAGCCAACTGTTGAAAGAATTCATAAAAAAATGCTCCCGACAACATGGCCAGCGGAAGCATCCAGGTCTTTATCTTTTGTAACACGACAAATGGATTTAGGAATTAAACCTTTTCTCATACCATTCCACAAAAGCCCCGTTCACCAGACGGTTTCCGCCCGGAGTGGGATAATCACCCGAAAAATACCAATCCCCGGAATGATTCGGACAAGCCTGGTGTAAATGATCTATCGTCTGATATACCACAGCTATTTCCGAAGGGCAATTCTCAGGGGTGATCATTTCGGCAATCTTAGCAGAAATCTCTTCGTCTGTAAAAGGAGCATAAATTTCTTTGACATAATTCACGACCTTTTCTTTGGGTAATGCTATCTGAGCCTTACTTTTGGTATACACCTCATCGATCACCCGTTCTAATCCCCTCTCTTTCAGCAAAGCGATAGCAGCATGAAAAGCGATAAACTCTCCCATCTTCGACATATCGATGCCATAACAATCCGGATAACGGATTTGAGGCGAAGAGGAGACAATCACAATCTTTTTGGGTTTCTGCCGGCAAAGGATTTTGATTATACTTTGCCTCAAGGTAGTACCCCGGACAATACTATCGTCGATAACGACGATAGAATCCACCCCTTCCCGTACTGTCCCATAAGTGGTGTCGTACACGTGGGCGGCTAAATCATTCCGGCTATTTCCTTCAGCGATAAAAGTCCTCAGTTTGATATCCTTGATGGCCAACTTCTCGGTCCGGATCTGCCGCGACAGGATTTCCCGGATCTGCGCGCTGCTCAGTTGTCCGTTCCGGGCACAGATCTCTTCACTCTTCTGCCGGTCCAACCAGGCTTCCAAGCCCTGCATCATCCCATAATAAGCGATTTCTGCCGTATTAGGGATAAAAGAAAAGATAGTGTGATCCACATCATATCCGACACTTTTCAAAATATTTTCGGTCAGCAGACGCCCCAGTTCCTTCCGTTCGTTATAAATATCGCAATCACTTCCCCGGGAGAAATAAATCCGTTCAAAAGAACAGGGAGTTACTTCAACGGCCGGATGGATCGTACTTACTTTCATATTACCGTTCCGTTTCACAACGATACTCTGTCCGGGCATCAATTCTTTCACCTCTGTTACCGGCAAATCGAAAACCGTCTGAATAACCGGACGCTCGGAAGCAACGACGATCACCTCATCGCTGGCATAATAAAAAGCAGGCCGGATTCCATGAGGATCCCGGAAAGCGAAAAGATCCCCGCTTCCCAACAAACCGGTAATGACATATCCTCCGTCCCAGCGTGCCGAAGCTTCCTGCAAAATATGTTCGATATCGATATTCTCTTCGATCGCATCGTTCATCGCCTGACCGGCCAGGCCCTCGGCCTTGAATCTCCGGTAGAGGTGTTCCACCTCATAATCCAGTAAATACCCTAATTGCTCCAGTATAATAAAAGTATCCGCATTATGCCGGGGATGTTGTCCCCGTTCCACGATATACTGCAATATTTCGTCCACATTGGTCAGGTTGAAATTTCCGGCCAATGAAAGATTCCGGCTCCGCCAATTATTACGACGCAAAAAAGGATGCAGGTATGAAATCCCCGAACGCCCCGTTGTACTGTAACGCAAATGCCCCATGTACATCTCGCCGATAAAAGGCAACTCCTCGTCGGGCACCTCCGGTTCTATCCTCCGGCATTCGGTAATCGCCCGGTGGACAGCAGAAAAAATATCCTGAATAGCCCCCGTTCCTTCCGCCCTCTCCCGGAAGATATATTCTTCGCCCGGACGGGCATTCAACTTTACCGAAGCCATTCCGGCTCCTTCCTGTCCACGGTTGTGCTGTTTTTCCATCAGCAGGTAAAGCTTATTCATCCCCCAAAAAACATCTCCGTATTTTTTCCGGTAGTATTCCAAAGGTTTCAACAACCTCACCATGGCAATCCCACATTCATGTTTAATTGCGTCACTCATAACATTTCCATTCCTGTTCGTTATCTCAAAAACAAAAGTTCCCGATATTTCGGCAACGTCCACATTTCATTATCGACAATCAATTCCAATTTATCGATATGAGCCCGGATCTCATCGAAGGTCGGGGCTATCCGGTCGTGATAAGCAATCGCTTTTTCCCGTATATCCCCCATCTTATTGATCACTTTCCGGGTTTCCACCATTGCCTCCACCTGGGTCTGAATACAGGTCATATGCCGGGCTATCTTCTCTATCAATTCTAAGTCTTGTTCGGCCAAAACCCTGGCTTTCTCTTTCGGGAAAATCGCCATAAACTTGCTTACCTTATCCAGCAACATACTCTGGTAACGCGAAGCCACCGGTAAGATATGATTCATAGCCAAATCTCCCAATATACGGGCTTCGATCTGTACCTTTTTGGTATATGTCTCCCATTTCACTTCAGCCCGGGCATGCAGTTCCACTTCGTTCAATACACCGGTTTCTCCGAACATCCGGATGTTCTCCTGGGCTAACAGACGGTCGAAGATCAGGGGAACGCTGGTCTCACAATCCAACCCACGCCGGGTAGCTTCAGCCTTCCATTCATCACTATATCCATTCCCCTCGAACCGAATCGGCTTGCATGCCACCGTATACCGTTTTAACACCGTAAAGATAGCATTTTCTTTCGTATGTCCTTCAGCGATGAGTTTATCAATATCAGCTTTAAACTCTTTTAACTGATAAGCCACTGCCGTATTCAAAGTGATCATGGCATCGGCACAATTATCCGAGGAACCGACGGCACGGAATTCGAACCGGTTGCCGGTAAATGCAAACGGTGATGTCCGGTTACGATCGGTCGTATCCCTGAATAGTTCAGGGATATGCGTAATCCCGTCCATCCTGAACCCGGTCTTTTTATCCAACTGAATCGCTTCATCCGATTGGCTGAATTCGATTTTATCCAGAATAGCCGACAACTGAGTCCCCAGGAATACCGACAAAATAGCAGGAGGAGCTTCGTTAGCTCCTAAACGATGGGCATTGCCTGCACTCATCACAGAGGCTTTCAATAAGCCATTCCGTCGATAGACCGCCATCAGTATATTCACCAGAAAGGTGATAAATTGCAGATTCTCTGCAGCAGAACGTCCCGGAGATAACAGATTCACTCCCGTATCGGTACCCAAAGACCAGTTGTTGTGCTTGCCCGAACCGTTGATCCCCTTGAAAGGTTTTTCGTGCAAAAGTACCCGGAAACAATGACGCCTCGCCACCACTTTCATGGTAGACATCAACAACTGATTGTGGTCATTAGCCAGATTGGTCTCTTCGAAAACCGGAGCAAGTTCGAACTGGTTCGGAGCCACCTCATTGTGGCGGGTTTTTACCGGGATTCCCAATTGCTGACATTCGTATTCCAGATCCTTCATAAAAGCAATCACCCGAGTCGGTATAGAACCGAAATAATGATCATCCAGCTGTTGATTTTTAGCACTTTCATGTCCCATCATCGTCCGGCCGGTAAGTACCAGATCAGGACGGGCCGCCCACAGGCTTTCGTCTACCAAAAAATATTCCTGCTCCCATCCCAGATAAGAGAACACTTTTTCCACCTTCGGGTCGAAATACCGGCAAATATCCACAGCCGCACGGTTTACTGCCTCGAGAGCCCTCAAAAGAGGGGCCTTGAAATCCAGGGCCTCCCCCGTATAAGCAATAAAGATAGTCGGTATACAAAGGGTCGTATCGACAATAAAGGCCGGAGAACTAGGATCCCAGGCACTATATCCCCGGGCTTCAAATGTATTGCGAAGACCACCGCTCGGAAAACTGGAAGCATCCGGTTCTTGTTGTATCAGCAACTTTCCTGTGAACTCTTCCAACACTCCTCCTTCGTGATCGGCCTCGATAAAAGCATCGTGTTTCTCCGCAGTTCCTCCCGTCAAGGGTTGAAACCAATGCGTATAGTGAGTAGCTCCCATATCCTGAGCCCACTGTTTCATTCCGGCAGCCACACAATCGGCTGTTTCCCGATCCAACGGGCTCCCGTTCTTCATCGTATTCATCAACGTTTCGAAACAAGCTTTCGGCAAATATTTCCGCATTTTGTCCCGATCAAAAACATATTTTCCGAAATACTCTGCCGGACGTTCGGCAGGTGCTTTTACTTCTACGGCTTTTCTTCCGATCGCCTCTTCAACCATTTTAAATCTAAGTGTTGTCATAATATTTATTGTTTAGGTGGTTCTTTATCTCTGTATACATCATCGGCCAACGGCATCTTACACCCTTCCCACAGCAGACAGGACCATTTCGCCGGGTAACGCCGGATCTGCACCACTATCCGCAGCCTCGTCAATATAGTCTATGTTCTTACTTTTATTCGAGAGAATATCTCCGACCATAACGTTCAACTGTGATAGTGTAATCTTCATAAGCCTGAAATTTTAAATCAAACGATAAGTGCCGGAAGTCTTTTCCCGGCAGAAGGAAATTGAAAAGTGTCTTTAGCCGTTCCCACAATCTGACATTCCGGGAAAAAAGAGACGATTTGCCGATATTGTTTCAATAAAAACATCTGTTTTCAATATTCAATCTAAAAAAACAAGGGGATATATACGCTACAAAAAGTATTTTTCCAAACCCATTTCTTATTTTCATTAAAACCAAGACAAAAATACATATTTAGAACAATAATCAAATAAAATTTGAATTATTTTTCCACATACCCCCCAAAAAATACATATATATCAAAATAAAATACAAATAATTCAATACATACCCCCCAATTTTACACACACCTACAATAAAAATAGATTTTACTATAAAATCGATAGTTTCCAAAATAATCAGTAGGATCACTTTAGATTTTAATCTCCAAAACATTCTTTGTATCCGGTATTTTATGCCTACCAGAGTTTACGTCAAATGTTGCCCGTAACAGTCGAGGAAGATGAACCTTTACAAGAAATCCATATACAAAATGCAAATTTATGACGAAACTATTGAAAAATAATGACGTATTTGTTACATATCCGCAGGGACAAAATCAAAGAAAAACCAAAAAATATGCAGGAAAATATACAAGAAATAAATATCTTTACAGAGTATTTGCAGCAAGTTTTATATTGTTAATATCCGGTAACAAACCAATAAGTATACCCTTATGAAAAAAATAAGAGTGATACAATTATTGTTCCTATCCTTATTTCTGATCGGGACCTACCTCCCAACTCAAGCCCAGAAAATAGACACGATCTCGGTTTACAGTACGTCCATGAAAAAACAAATTAAAAATATCATTATCCTGCCTGCCAGCTATACCCAAAATACACAGAAAAAATACCCGGTAGCCTATCTGCTCCACGGTTATGGAGGATGTTTACGATACGTGGGCCACCTATACAAAACCCGATCTGGCTCAAATGGCTTCTAATTTCGATATGATCATCGTATGTCCCGACGGCCTGAACAGTTGGTATTGGGATAGCCCCATCAATCCTTCCTACCGCTATGAAACTTATGTGAGCAAAGAGCTGATCAACTATATCGATTCCCAATACCGCACTTATAATAACCGCAAAGGAAGAGCTATCACCGGTTTCAGTATGGGCGGGCACGGTGCTTTATGGCTGGCTTTCCGTCACCCGGACACTTACGGAGCCTGTGGCTCGATAAGCGGAGGTGTCGATATCCGGCCTTTCCCCGAAAATTGGGAAATGAAGCAATTGCTGGGCCCCTATTCCGAGAATCCCCAGCGTTGGAACGAATATACCGTAATCAACCAATCGCCCTACAACAGCAAGTCGGGACCTTTAGCCATCATTATCGATTGCGGATATTACGACTTCTTCTATACCGTAAATCAGAAATTACATGAAAAACTCCGGTATTACAATATTCCCCACGATTTCCTCACCCGTCCGGGCGGGCATACACACGAATATTGGAATAATGCAATAGATTATCAACTGCTGTTTTTTTATAAATATTTCCACCCTAATTGACCGAAAATCTTCGATAGATAAAAGGCATTTCAAGCCCGCTAAGCATTTCTATCAGGTAGTGATATACATATTTACAACTTATAAATGTAGGTTTATTTTTTTTCTTTCTATTCCGATTCCGGGTTTTA
>OLIS01000104.1_pt1 | contig 59586 bp, 44 predicted proteins | sample 1601351 | NCBI WGS metagenome assembly OLIS01 (sample SAMEA2452122, study PRJEB22498) | human gut metagenome | biome: human feces; feature: human gut; material: feces | place: Australia | collected 2012
TGTCCCAACTATCCATCCAGTTTGCGCCCCAGTCAACAGCGGGATCATATGGTTCTTCGGGAATCCAGCCTGCGGGATAGATGAGGCCGTCTTCGTCGTGGTAGGCAAGGCCGTCTTCGCCGATGGTGTAATCGTTGCCCAAAAGGTAACGGTTCACGTCGTCGTAGTACCTGCCGATACCGAATGTTTGCGAGAGGGGTCGCAGAATGTCCGTTTGGCTGATTTCCTTTGTTTCGGTATCGACCATGTGGTACACGTAGCCACGGGCGGTGTGTTCCACCTTGTAAACGACGTAACGCTTTCTGCTCGCACCCGCACCGATACCGATGATTACCTGGTTTTCCTTGACTACCTGCACCCGTGTGTCCGTGGTAGTCGCTCCGAATAATGAAATGTACTTTGTCATACCTGTAAAAATTTAGAAGATGTGAGTGAATAGGAAATAGAAAAAGCCGGTTAGAGCCACGAGAGAAACAAGGCAGGAGAAAATGCCCCGCAGGATGTCATAACAGAACGTGAAGCCCAAAACGACCCAAATAAAGTCGATACCCCACACGTGGAAGCCCAAAGCCACCGCCCCGACCTTTACCGCCAACCCGACCTTTGCCTTTATGCCAAGTGGAAGGTTGGAGGATTTCTGTTTCCATTTATTTTTCTCTTCGTTTCTCATAACCTTTGACTTTTTTTTTATGCCGTAGCGGAGCCGGTATGGATGGAATCTGTTTCGGTAGCATCAAAAGGTGTCGGGGATAGCTGCTGCAAGATTTTGTCGGAAAATACGCTCGCCCGCAGGGAAAGAGGAAGATTTTGCGGCAAACCGCCCCGCGGCCCGATCTTGCAGCAGCGTGAGCCCCGTAACTACCTTTGCTACTGACAACAGATTTCCATACCGCGCTCCGCGGCATGAAAAAAAGAGAGGAAAAGGTTATGGGAGAGAAACGGGGAGAAAACGATATGCCGTGAACGCTCGCGAAAGTCGGTTCACGGCTCACCCTGCATGGAATGATAAATCGCCCGCGAACATTTCCTTTCACGGGCGATTGGCGTATCGGAGCGTGCCGATCCCGTATCGGCGGAGGATCGTTTCCGCCGGACGTGGCGCCACTCGCTGCCACTTTTAAGACGGATACGTCCATATACCACTGGCTGATAACAAGATACTGTTCATTTGTGTACTTTTGGGCATCCGGGAAACAAAAAATGAAACAGAACATGGAAATAATAAGTATGGACGTGAAGGCTTTCGACGCGCTGGCAGGGCACGTGGAAGCCATTGAAAGAAAAGCCGAGGCGTTATGCCGCAGGCAGGAGGACGTGAGTTTGAAAAAATGGCTGGACAACCAGGATGTCTGTGACGTGCTGGGGATATCGAAACGTACCCTGCAAACCTACCGGGAGAAAGGGTTGCTGCCTTTCAGCCGCATCCGTCACAAAATCTTCTACAAACCGGAAGATGTCGGGAAACTGCTGCAATCGTCGCACTATCCTAATACCGCCGCGTTATGAGCCATTATTTCATCGACAAGCACGATCCGCGTGTGGCGGATCTCTTCCGGCGTTTGGAAAAGGCCGGCAAGGCACTGGATAAACTGGAATCCTCCGGAGGCCGGACACTCAAGGGAGAGCGGTTCGTCACCGACGAGGAATTGTCCCGGCTGCTGAAAATCAGCAGGCGTACATTGCAGGAATACCGCACGGCGCGGATCATTCCCTATTATTTGATTCAGGGCAAGGTACTATACATGGAATCCGAGATACAGAAATTTCTGGAAGATTCCCGGAAGAAATGTATCGGGGGACAGGAATGGGTATAAAAGAAGAACGGCCATCACGGCCGTTCTTCTTTTTCAGTTCAATATCGTGTTCATGCCGGGGAGCTGCCAGACGACGGCGGTCGTCGTGGCCCTTCGGACAAGCCACCGTCGGAAGGCTTCGGCATTCCCGGATTTTAAGCGGAAAGCCAGCGCGGCGATCATTTCGAGCGAATACAGCTCGACAATACCGCCGTCACGGTTGCGCTCCCGGCGGTAAACCCGCTCCTCACGGAGTATGCCGCTTTTGAGTATGGAGCGGATGTTGCTCCCCACGGCAGGAACGAAGACTCCGAACAGGTCGGCAATCTGGTGGCGCGTGAGCCATACACGGTTCTCCGGCGTGTGGATTTCCACCCGCCCGTTTTCAATGCTGATAGGTTCTCTTGTCGTCATAGTCATACAAATTTATCAATTTTTGTTATACTGTTCAACCGTTTACCGTTATAATATCTGCCGTTTCCGGTTCGTCCTCCTCGTAGAGATTTATTTTCCGGCCTTTGGTCTGTTCTTTCAGACGTTTCATGTCCTCGTCCACCTTGCGGTCGGTCACTTTGGCGTAAATCTGCGTGGTGGAAATGCTCTTGTGTCCCATCATGCGGCTGACAGTTTCGATAGGCACACCCAGCGAGAGCGTGATATGTGTCCCGAAATTGTGCCTCGCCTTGTGAAAGGTCATGTCGAAGCCGTATGTCCGTCCCAGTTCTCTGGTGAGCTTGATGAGATACCCCCGGCAATAGAGGTTGAAAATCCTGTCGCTTTTACGCTCGTGGCGGTATTTCTCGATGATCTGCAACGGCACGTTCAGCAGGCGGATGGCCGAGGGCGTTTCGGTCTTCTGGCGCCGGATGTGTATCCAGTACGTTCCGTCGTCCGACTGCGTGATGTCTTTTTCGGACAAGCGTTTCAGGTCGGCGTAGGACAACCCCGTGAAGGTAGCGAAGAGAAACCAGTCCCGCACCCGCTGGAGGTTGGGTTTATCGACGGGAGTTTCCATCAGCTTTTTGAGGTCTTCGAGTTTCAAATGGCGGCTCTTGCGCCGGGGCAGTTCCGGGTGCAGCTTCCCGTAAGGGTCGCGCCGGAGTGTACCCTGACTGACAGCCCGCTTGGTCATTTTCTTCAACCGGTAAAGATGCTCGTGTACTGTCTTGGGTTTCATTTCACGATCTGTACGCAGGAATATTTCAAAATCATCGTAGAACTCCCGGTCAAGGCTCCGCAACGCTACATCCTCCTTTTCCTTCCTTTTTTTCACGAAGGAGGCTAAAATATTATAGGAGTTCTCGTAACTTTCATAGGTTTCTTCCTTGCGATCCACGCCGACACGCTTGCGGAACTCCTCGTTATGCTCGCGGAACAAGGCAAGGAGGGTGAACGGTTTCTGCCCGATTCCTTCCACGGCGTTTTTGACCAGCTCGGCCGTCACGAAACCGAGGCTTTTACGAATATGGCGGTAATGTCCGGTGATTTTTTCGGTCAGTTTCTCTATTGCCAGGTTTACCGTTCGGGCGTTCTCGCTTCGTCCGTTCGCCCTTTTGGTTTCCGGATTCCAGAGCGATGGATCGACAAACGCGTTGATATTGATCGGGGCCGACTTGGCGTCGATGCTTACCTTGCATAACAATTTACATGTTCCGTCCTTGCGGACTTTCGTGCGGTTGATGTAGAACAGCAGGGAGAACGTGCTGCGACGTTTTATCTCTTTATTATTCGGTTCCATAATCGTTGTGAATTTGATTGTCAATGATAGATTAAATAGCTACGGAGAAGCGACCGGCAATCTTTTCCTCTAAAGACCGGGTATCCATGTCGATCTTGTCATCGGTCACTTTGGCGTAAATCTGCGTCGTGGAAATGCGGCTATGCCCCAGCATTTTACTGACGGTTTCAAGCGGGACACCATGCGAAAGCGTGATCTCGGTGGCGTAGGTATGGCGTCCGCAGTGAAAGACGAGCTTCCGTTCAATTCCGCAAATGGCGGCAATACGTTTCAGCGTCCGGTTGAGTTCGTTGTTGCTGTACATCGGCAGCAGTTTTCCTTCCGGGGCCATATCCCGGTACTTGTCGAGGATGAGCAACGGTATGTCGAGCAACGGCACTTCATAGTCGATTTTCGTCTTCTTGCGGGCGGTCTTGATCCATACCTCACCGTCCTCGGCCACTTCCAGATCCTCCGTCGTCAGGCGGCACATGTCCCCGTAAGGGATACCCGTGTAGCAGGAGAAGAGGAACAGGTCGCGGATATGGTAGAGTTTCGGGTCGTGCAGGGGTGTGGTCATCAGCCGTTGTAACTCCGCTGCGGTAAGGTATTTCTGTTCCCGCTCGGGATGTTCGGCTTCATAATCCGCGAACGGGTCGGCAGTGATAATCCCTTCCGCGATGGCTTCCCCGACAATCGTGTTCAACCGTGTGACAAGCAACACGATAGTTCCCAGGGCAAAGCGGCGCTCCGTGCGTAGGTAGAGGTCATAGTTGTCGATGAATGAACGGTTCAGGGCCGTGAAAGGAACATCCGACAACTTGTATTTCTCCTGGATGAAAGCAGCCACACAGTTACAAGCATAGCGGTAAGATTGTGCTGTTCCCTTTTCCCGGTTCACGCCGACACGTTTTTCGAAATGTTCGATGAACGTCCGGAAATAACCCAACAGGGTTTCCTGCCCGAAAGCCGTCCCCAACAACAGATTCCTTATTTCTTCAGCCGTTACATTCTCACGGGTGGCTGACAGTTCGTCATAAATGGAAATGGCTGAAGCTCGCAAATCGTCCAGTTGCCGGTTGATTTCCCGCGCGGCGTTACTTTTACCCGTGGCACGTCCGGATGCCCACAGTGCAGCAGGTACGGACATTTTCGCACTAAAAGCCGCTTCTGAAAATTTGCCGACGGCAAGTTTCGCCATGACCGGGCAATGTCCCTCGTCATTCATTTCGCTCTTTTTGAGGTAGAACGTAACCGTTACATCCGTCTGTTTCATAACTCTATTTTTTATGTTGCAAAATTACTTGATATAGAGTTATTTACAGTTATGAAAATTATAGCGGAACAAAGAATAAAACCCCGGATGCCGGTAACATAACCTGTATTTCCATGAAAAACGGAAAAAAACGGTTATCTTTACGGGCAAAATATAGGGTTCTTTGCATGGTGAACGGTAAAACCGCAGGTGGTCAAGCGTTATTTTGCTGGATTATCCGGGGCTAAAAAAGGCAACGGATAAGTAGCAAATCTTTCTCTTAACCTTTCATTATCCTGCATTTTAGCGATTTGGAAAGGTATAGAAGAATTTGGCTTAACTCTCCTCAATACCAAACACTTACTTTATTTATCCAAATTTTGCCGTTTTTTTGCGAGTTCTTTATATATTTGCGTCGATTTTGGTGAGTCCCATGCAGTCTGTATGGGATGTAAGGGAATCCGGTGAGAGTCCGGAACAATACCCGTTGCTGTAATCTCTTTCCCGTTACGCGGGAAGTGCTTAGTTTCCTCATGCCACTGGTTTATCTGGGAAGGCGACATAAGCGGAGAAAGTCAGAAAACCTGCCAGAATCAGATGTTTTTATTGTTCTCGGGAATAAGGATGATAAAAAAGGAAAAATATAGCTGTTGTTTTTGTTAACAGTAACATTTATGAAACCACGGATGTGCGTGCTGTCATGTGGCGTTTGTATAATGTTTATGAAAAAATAATAAACATGAAAAGTATCTTGTTGCTAGTATGTGGCGTGTTTGTATTGAATTTTGCGCCAATGTCGAGGCTTATGGCGATTCAACCGGAAGTGATGGCTGATTCGGTGAAAACGGTAAAGTTGACCGGAAAGGTTGTGGATGTTGAAACGGGGGAAGCGATACCTTTATCAACGATCTTGGTAAAAGAGCTGGGGTGGGGAAGTGTTTGCGATACGGAAGGGAAGTTTAAGATTGACGTGCCTGTTAATCGTAAAGCAACTTTGACGGTTCGTTCTGTCGGGTATGAGACTCGTGAAGTTATGTGGCTCCTGGAACGATCTCCGGGCTTGTTGTTAAGCTGAAAAAGAGCCTGTTGAATTTGGACGAAGTGGTTATTACAGGTACGAGAACGGAGAAGGTGATTTCCGAGGCTCCCGTGATGACTCGTGTCGTTTCTGCCGAGGAGTTACAACGGAATGATTACGAGAGTATGATGGATGTTCTGGAGTACAATATTCCGGGGCTTCGTTTTAACGTGGATCCTCGCGGTAATAATATCCAGATTCAGGGATTGGAAAATAGTTATATCCTTATTTTGGTAGATGGGGAGAGATTATCCCAGACACCCGGGGGACCCATCGATTTCGAACGGCTGAGTACGTCCAATATTAAACGGATTGAGATTTTGAAAGGTGCGGCTTCTGCTCTTTACGGGTCGAGTGCCATGGGTATGGTCGTGAATATCATCACGGATTCTCCGAAACGCTCCTTGGAAGGCTGGGCAAAAGTCCGTTATTCTAAGTTTAATGACTTGCAGTTGGATGCCGGGATCGGGTTGGCTCACAAGGGATTTTTCTCCCAGACTCTTTTCCGTCGTAATTCCACGGATGGATATGATCTTACGCCTGAAACACCCCAATCTTACACGATGAATCCTTCGCATGATATGAATATAGAGGAGAAGGTAGGATGGAATAATGAACGGACGAAAGTGATGGCTTCGGCTTCTTTTTATTGGAATGAAATAAAGAATCCGCCCAAGGGAGAATCTCCAACGCATTATCGTAGTTTGAACAAGACGTTCCGAGCATCATTGGAGCATGCTTTCGGGGAAGAGAATAAGTTGTATGCAGTGTATTACGGAGATTTTTATACCCGTAAGACCGTGTATGATTTGATTGACCTCGCAGATAGTACGAATGCGACTTCTCACGAGCAAACAGTCCGTTTGACGGATATTTATAGTCCCTTGAAGAACGTGGAGATTGTTGGCGGAGTTGAGTGGAACTGGACTCGAAATTATAATAAGATGCAATACGGCAAGGAACAGACCGTGAGAAAAGTGAATGATGCGAATGTTTTCGTGCAGGTGGATTGGCAGATATTGCCGGAGCTGGATTTGGTGGGAGGCTTCCGTTACACGCACCATTCTGTTTTTGGTGATGCGTATACCCCGAAAGTAAATTTGATGTATGCTCCCGGTAGCTTTAAATTCCGTGCCGGGTATAGTCGGGGATTTAAAGCACCCGGTTTGACGGAGTTGTATTCTGATTTTAATATGGGGAGTGTGTCGCATAATATTGGAAATCCAGACTTAAAACCAGAGTATTCCAATTATGTTTCGGTTTCCGCAGAATATACTTACAATGGACGGTTGAATGCAAGCGTGGAAGGATACCAGAACACGATAAAAGATAAAATTAATTCTTTTATCATTGACGTGGAAGATCCGGCACCGGGACAGCTGGGAGCGGAAATGCATTATGCAAATGTGGAGGCCGTGCGTATTCGCGGGGTAGAAGGAACATTGACGTATTACCCGATGAAGCAATTGTTACTGAGGGGAACTTATGCTTATACCGATGCGAGAGATCGGGAGACGGATTTGCAATTGTCCGGAAATGCAAAACATGCTTTGAATTTTACCACGACATTGCGCGGTAAATTGTTGAAACGGGATGGTTCTGTTTCTCTCTCCGGACGTTGGACTTCTAAGAAGTTGTCACAGAGTAAATCCACGGAAACGGACGATAGCGGTCAAGAAATAGAGGTGATTCGTGAAAGAACAAAACCGGCTTACAGTCTTTGGAAGTTGGTGGCCCAATATACGCCTTGGCAAAAGAAGTTTATGAGGTTGACGTTAACAGGTGGAATTCAGAATTTATTTGATTATACGGATACGAAACATTACACGACGTATGATGCCGGACGCCGACTCTTCGGTTCCGTGATATTCCGTTTCTAATGATATGAAAATCTTTAACTTATAATATTGATATAGAATGAAAAAGTTTAATTTGAAATCATGCCTCATGCTATTGGCTTGTTTGGCATTTTCGTTTAGTTTTATGGCTTGTACAGATGATGATGGTGACGGTGATGGCCTGGAGGTAGACGATTCTATCCGTACTCGTACTTTTGAATCGGCAGATTATAATAGCGGTTGGAAATATTTTTCTTTCAAAAAAGGAAATTTTGTCGAATTGACAGCAGAACAGGCCACGACAAGTTTGGAGTGGGATGTTGCTTTCAATCGTTACTATGTGAAAACCAATAGTGGGACTTCCGGAAAAGGAAAGGGTGGAGTGCTTGATTCTGGAGAGACAACTTTTGCTGCTGTTACTGGGGATGTGAATGCCGAGTTTGTAGTAGATGATTCTTTGAGGATCATGACTACGATGGGAAATTTTACGAAAGATTCTTATAATCCGGGAATACAATGTGAAGGTTCCAATAGTTGGGCTTGGTATAAATATATGGAGGCTACTTGGTATTATAATCACAATGTTTTTGTTTTCCGTTCTGCTGATGGAAAGAATTGTGCAAAAGTGATTTTCGATACTTACAAAGATAAATTAGGGAATTCTGGTCACATTACATTCCGTTATATGTATGATGGAGAGGCTGACGCCGACATAGAGCAGGGAGGAGAGCAACCGGAAGAACCGGAAACACCTGTTACGAACAAAGTGGTTTATGTCGCTTCTTCAAATGCAACAGATCCATGGAAGTATTTTTCTTTTGCTAAAGGGGACTTTGTTGACTTGACAGAGGAACAAGCTGCAACCAGCTTAGATTGGGATATTGCATTTCAGCGTTATTATATTCGTACGAATAGCGGAACCTCCGGTAAAGGTCAAGGTGGTGCTTTGGATATGAATAAGACGAGTTTTGATGATGTGCCAAATGTACCGACATCTGGTTATACAATAGATAAGTTGGTTAACATGATGGCCGGGATGGGAAGTTTTGAGGAGAAGAGTGGAAATCCTGCATTCCAATGTAAAGGACAACCAACGTGGGCATGGTTTAATGCTCCTGCAGAAATGAAATGGTATTATAATAATAACGTTTTTGCTATTCAAACGGCAGATGGAAAACATTGGGCAAAGATTATAATGAAGACCTATAAGGGTACGAATGAAAAGGGAAATATAGAATTTGAATATATCTATCCTGCAAAATGACAGGATGTAAATAATAGTGTTTGTCCCCCCGGAGTTTAGGCTCCGGGGTAATTTGGTTTATTAAAATCTGATGTTATGGGATTGAAATCTTTTGTCCGTACGCGTAGAAAGATATTGTTAAAGGTGGGATTAGTGGTCGTCCTGCTTTGCTGTATCTGGGGGCTTTATTCCCGTTACTTTGCCCCTACTCGGGTTGCACTAATTAATTTCCCCGCTTATCAGGCATCTAGTATCGCTTTGGCGAATGACAGTCGGATGATACAGGTAGATGCATTGAAACCGGAGGATGCAAGTAAGTTGAAAAATTATGATGTTGTTTTATTTTTTGGTCCCGGATTACGTTTAAATGGAGAACAAGCTGCGGCAATTCAGACTGCCGGGGCGAAAGGGACTGCGGTGTATACCTTAATATTTTCTTCTGGGGTAATTACGAATCATCATGTGGATAGTCTTCAGCAGGAACGCATTGGAGATTATTATGGAAATGGTAATAAGACGAATTACCGTAATTTGCTTTATTTCTGCCGTGCAGAACTCGATAAGCATAAGCTTTTTGCAACAGTTCCGGCAGATCCGCAACATTTGCCTTCTAATTTTTATTGGCATTTGGGAGATGATAACTATTTTACAGATTTGGACGGGTACAACAGCTATTATTGCAAAAATGGTTTTTATAAGGAGGGGGCTCCTTCCATAGCTATTGTTTCCGGGATGACTTCTCCTTTAAGCGGGAACCGGGCAAATGTGGATACATTAGTTGTCAGTTTGGAACGTGCTGGTTTTAACGTGTATCCCGTTTATGCGGCAGGAAAACGTTTACAGATGTTGCAGGAAGTTTCTCCCGATGCCGTGATTTATCTGCCGATGGGGCGTTTGGGAAGTGATAAAAGTGTGGAGTGGTTACGGGAACGTAATATTCCGTTGTTTTGTCCGCTAACTCTTTTGCAGGAACGAGATGAGTGGGAAAATGATCCGCGAGGATTGGTTGGGGGGTACCTGTCGGCTAGCGTGGTATTGCCGGAAATTGACGGGGGTACTCGTTCGCAAGTGCTTTCCGTGCAGGATGCTGATAAGAACGGGTATTATCAATTCGTTCCTGTGACGGATCGGGTAAAGAATTTGGTTGACGGTATTTATAATCAAATACAACTTCAACGTAAAGAGAATAAGGATAAACGGTTGGCAATTGTCTACTTGAAAGGAGCTGGACAAAGTGCGTTGACTGCTGCTGGGCTTGAAGTTGCTCCATCACTTTATGCTTTTTTGAAACGGTTGAAAGCGGAAGGTTATACCGTGGAGAATATTCCGGAAACGGAAAAAGAATTTGAGGCTTTACTCCAACGTGAAGGAAGTGTTTTTGGAAGTTATGCCAAAGGAAAAATGGCGGAATTTATGGCAACAGCCCATCCGGAATGGATTAATAAAACCGATTATGAGCGATGGGCCCAAGAGATTCTTACTTCGGAGAAATACGCGGAAGTCGTGAAACAATATGGAGAGGCGCCTGGAGAATACATGAGTGGGGTAAAAAATGGCGAACCGGCTTTGGCATTTTCTTGTTTACGTTTTGGAAATGTAGTGTTAATGCCACAACCTGTTGCGGCGGCTGGAGATAATGAATTTCAGATTTTACACGGGGCAGAAGTGGCTCCTCCCCATGCTTATATTGCACCCTATTTGTGGATTCAGAAGGGTTTTCGGGCTGATGCTTTAATTCATTTTGGTACGCATGGAAGTTTGGAATTTACTCCCGGAAAACAAGTGGCTTTGTCATCAGGGGATTGGCCGGACCGATTAATAGGGACTGTTCCTCATTTTTATTATTACACGATTGCTAACGTGGGAGAAGGTATCGTCGCTAAACGTCGGACGTATGCATCATTGGTGTCGTACTTGACTCCTCCTTTTATGGAGAGCCGGACTCGGGGACAGTATGAAGAGTTGTTCCGGTTGATTGCAGATTATGATCGTGCGGGGGAGAGGGAACAGCCGATGTGGGCAAAACGGATTAAAAGTAAGGTGTTAAGTCTTGGCCTGCATCATGATTTACAAATGGATAGCGTGGCTACAAAGCCTTGTACGGAGAAAGAAATCCGGAAAATAGAGAGTTTTGCGGAAGAGATTGCCAATGAAAAAATGACGGGACGGTTGTATACTTTAGGACAGCCTTTTACTGGAGAAGATATTCGCTCTACGGTTATTGCCATGTGTGCAGAGCCGTTAGCTTATAGTTTTGCCCGTCTTGACAAGCAAAAAGGACGGATTACTTCCGAGCAGTTTTCTGATAATGTGTATGTGAATCGTCATTACGTGGCTAACGCTCGGAAACAGGTTGAAGAGTTGTTGCGTTCGGGGAAAGAATTGACCTTGGAGCAATTGGGCGTGAGTCAGGCGGATGTGATGCGTGCCCGAGCGACAGAAATGGCTCTTAACCCGAAACAATTGTCGATGAGTGAAATGATGGCAATGGCTTCTGATGCGGGTAATAATATATCGGAGGGAGTGAAAAAAAGTGATGGTGGAATGAAAATGCCTGCCGGGATTCCTAAGATCGGTAAGATGCCCGATTGGGTAAAGAAACGCATCGAGGCCCGTAAGAAAGCGGAGCGGGAGGGGAAGAAGCCTGTATTGCCGGAAGTGCCGCAAGAAGATAAAGAATTTGCCAAAGCGGTGAGTGAAATACAGCAGGTTGCCGGGCACGTGCAGGCTTATGCCCAGTGTTTAAGTGAGTCACCCGAACAGGAGATGCAGTCTTTACTGAATGCATTGAATGGCGGTTTTGTGATTCCTTCTCCGGGAGGAGACGCTGTGCGTAACCCAAATACGTTGCCTACTGGACGCAATTTGTTTGCTATTACTGCAGAGTCAACTCCGGGAGTGAGGGCTTGGGACGAGGGGAAAGTTTTGGCCCAGGCAACTATTGATCAATATCGTAAAAAGCATGGAACTTATCCTCGTAAGGTAAGTTACACTTTCTGGGCAGGAGAGTTTATAGAAACGGAGGGGGCAACTTTAGCGCAGGCAATGTATATGCTAGGGGTCGCTCCCGTACGTGACGGGATGAACCGGGTGACAGACTTGCGGTTAATTCCGTCAGCCGAATTGGGGCGTCCGAGAATTGATATTGTCGTGCAGACATCCGGACAGTTACGGGATGTTGCCGCATCACGGTTGGAGTTGCTCACGAAAGCGGTAGCGTTGGCGGCGCAGTCTAAAAATGATACGTGTGGGAACTATGTTGTTTCCGGTACGATGGAGGCAGAGAAGTTATTGGTAGATAAAGGTTTTTCTCCGAAAGAAGCACGGGAATTGTCCATGGTGAGGGTGTTTGGTGGTGCTGGGTATGGTACAGGGATTACGGGATTGGTGGAAAAAGGAGATGCTTGGGAACGGGAGTCGGAGATTGCAGACCGGTATTTGAGTAATATGGGAATGATGTATGGCGATAGCAAGGCGTGGGGGAAATATAGCCGGGATGCTTTTGAGGTCGCTCTCCACGATGCGGATGTGGTCATTCAACCCCGGCAAAGTAATACATGGGGTGCTTTAAGTCTGGACCATGTATATGAGTTTATGGGAGGATTGAATTTAGCCGTGCGGGAAGTGACAGGTAAGGAACCGGAGACTTATCTGAGTGACTATAGGAATCGTAATCATGTGAGAATGCAGGAGTTGAAAGAAGCTATCGGAGTGGAGGGACGTACAACAATTTTTAACCCGGCTTTTATTCGGGAAAAAATGAAAGGAGGGGCATCGTCTGCTTCTATTTTTGCTGAAACCATTCGGAATAGTTACGGTTGGAATGTCATGAAACCGTCAGTTATAGGAAAGGATTTTTGGGATCGGGTGTATGACGTGTATGTGAAAGATAATTTGAAGTTGGGTATTCATGAATTTTTCAAACAGGAAAGTCCTGCTGCTTTAGAAGAGATTACGGCGGTGATGCTTGAAACGGCACGTAAAGGCTACTGGCCGGCAACGGAAGAGCAGTTAGCCGGTGTTGCAAACTTACATACCCGTTTACTGGAAGAATATCGCCCGGCTTGTACCGGATTTGTTTGTGATAACCAGAAATTACAGGATTTTGTTGCTTCACATGCAGATAAAAATCATGTTGAGGCTTATCGTAAAAATATAGATGTTGTTCGGGAGGTACAAGTGGAACATGCCCAGAATGGAGTGGTATTGAAGAAAGAGGAATTAAATCGGGCTAATCAGATACAGCAAGATTCTGGGGAAAGCCGGAAGACTCTCTTTATTGCATTGTTATTGGTGGGTGTGATATTGATTATAGTAATGGTATTTTTGAAGCGGAAAAAATAAATTTGATTATTTGCGTTTATATTTAAAAGAGAGGACTGCTCATTTATTTTGGGCAGTCCTTTTTGTTTTTGCGTCATTAATACTTGGTCGGGATTTCCAATTTTAAATTACTTGTGATGTGTTTGATTGATTATTATAGAGACAGAAGGAGACCGTACGAAAATGAAGTAAATAATAATCATGAAAAAATTTTAAAGTATAATATGTGATTTTGATTGAATGCAAAAATATTGCAAAATAATTTGATTTTGTGTTTTTATCACAATAAATAATTGTATCTTTAATACGATATTGTGAGTTTATTTATTAAAACGTATCGTTATGAAAGGGTGGTTATGTGATTTAACATGGATTAGTTTTGTGGCGTTCACTATGTTATTAGGTGGATGTAGCGAGAATATTCAAGAAGATTTCTTGAATGAGAATAATATTACTGAGATGTATATAGATTCTGTTTTTTTAGGGTTTGAGGGAGATTTGATTTATCCGGAAGTGATTTGGGGAAATGTGGATACTTATCTTCGTGCTTTTGAAAGAATGAAAGCTCATTTGAAACTGAAAGATGGGGCTTTGGTTTGGAACATAAAAAATGGAGACGAGTTGAATATCTCGGAAAATATTTTTGAGTATGTTACTGGATGGTGGAGTAGGCAGAATGAAAAGTTGAATTCTGGCGATTATAAACTCGAAATTCAGGGGAATGACTATTATATTATGCCAATAAAAGTTGAAGAAGGGTTTGGACAATCAAGGGTTGGACAATATTTAATTGGTGGGCAACATCGATATAATATAAATATATTAAAGCAACTACATTCATATGCTAGACCAGGAAGATCTTTATATTATTATATAAATAACTTGGATGATTACTCTCTTTTTAGGCCCAATTTGTTTTACGGGGCTACAAGTTCTTTCGGACGTTGGAGTTACAATTGTGATAATGCTTGTTTCTATTCGTCTCGTATTGATTGTGTGTATAATGAAATTGCCGGATCTGATACAGAGGTTCGTGCGGACGAGGTGTGGGATAAAGTAAAAGGTCGAAATGGCTTGCCTCTTGTCTCCATTATGAATTACAGGTATTATCAATAAATTATAAAAACAAGATTTTATGAACCGATGGATTTTAAATATATGTTTATTTATGGTAATATATTCTTGTCAATCAGACAAGATTAAAACCTATATGGGCGAGGAAATTTCTTATAAAGATTCTGTTTTTTTAGATATTCAAGGAAATTTGAATCACCATGATACGATGAGAAAGCATGTTGATACGTGGGTGCGCGCTTTGACTCGAATGGAACGGCATCATACTATTTTGAATAACCAGTTTGTATGGAATATGAAAAATGGAGCACAAGTAAAGGTATCGGACAATCTTTATGACTTTATTATTCGAGGGTGGGAGCGTGATAATGCAAGATTAAAGACAGGTAATTATGGGTTGTGGTATATAGAGGGTAATAGATATGTTACCGTTCTTATTAGAGATACTACCAGTGATCATTATTGAATCGTGATTTGAAGGCTGTCTGTAAAAGATGGCCTTCTATTTTGTTTGTAGGAAGTAATACTGGAAATAATGAAAGTAAAATTACTATTGATATGCTTAATTATATTATGTTCGTGTAATAGAGATATAAATTCGTGTAATAATTGTAAAACAATGATAGGAAAGTTGCTTTTTGAGGTTAATAAGATAGAATGGGGAGAGGTTTGTATAGGAAAAGACTATGAAAATATTGTAAGAGTATATAATCCGACACATAAAGACATTTCGATGAAAATTTTTACTTGCTTACCGGAATTACGTGTGGTCAAATTCGGGAGTGATTCGCTTAATTGTGCAAGTAAAGAGGTTGTCCTGTCTGCATTGGCATGTGATACTCTTCGCTTTACCTTTATGCCACGTGATACATCTTTAATTGGAGATTATTCAAAAGGGATTTTCTTGGAAATAGATGGAGAGGTATACATGAAACCGATAGAAATGCGGGCTGAGGTACTTGAAAACTTTGATTCTTTAACTTCAAAAGAATTATTGTCAGTACCCACGATAGATGTTGAAAAAGATACATTTTCTTTTGGAACAATTACTGTAAATGAAAAAGTAACCATTCCTGTTAAAATTACAAATAAAGGTAAAAGAAATTTGATTATACGAAAAGTCGAGTCAGACTGTACATGTACTGCTGCAATAATAGGGAATCGAATTGTAGGGATTAATGATTCCGTTATTTTAAAAATTGTTTTTAGACCAATGGGAAGGTATGGCAGGCAGTATAAAACGATTAAATTGTACTGTAATGATCCTCATCTGCCTGTGATTAAATTGATAATACATGGAGATGTTACCGTGAATTAAACCTTGGTCGGGATTTCCAATTTTAAATTACTTGTTGTATATTTGGTCGTTTATTATGGATGCTAAATGAGAAAAAGTGTGAGTCCGGACTATGCGGAAGTGAAGCAGACGGTTGTTTTGGAAGATTCCGAGGTGATGGGAGATATTAATCTACCCGGGGACTTGTGTTTGTTTGGCAAAATTTCAGGTAATATTATCGCCAAAGGAAAGGTGGAAGTGAAGTCGGGAGCAGTGGTAACGGGGAATATTTCTTGCGGGGAATTAGAGATAGAGGGATTGGTGGAGGGGAACGTGGAGACCTGTTTCTTGATTATAGAAGAAAATGCCGTTTTGAAAGGGGATGTGCAGACCGGGAAATTACTTGTGAGAGCTGTGAAGTATGATATGAAACGATTACGTTTGGTACGAAAATAAAGTAAACGATAAATCATGGGAAAAGAAGTACAACAGCAAATAGCGCTAAATCTACTCAGTGAAGGGACACAGATTACCGGAGATCTTCATGCTTCAAATGACATTCGTATTGATGGGGAACTTAAAGGAAATATTTCCACGAAGGGACGTTTGATTATCGGACAAATGGCTAAAGTGAAAGGAGATGTTAATTCTTCGAGTGTTGATATTTTAGGAACCATGGAAGGAGATATCGAGTCGACGGGAACTGTTTCCTTGAGGTCAAAAGCTATTTTCACGGGGACGATCAAGGCTTCTTATATTGCGATTGAGGCTGGAGCGATTTTTAATGGCGAGTGTCATATTCAACGAGAAGTTCAACAAAAATAATAAAAACGTGGTGTGTCGTGTATTTGTAGTGATTTCATTGCTACTGGGGTTGGTTTCTTGTAAAAAGGAACAGGATAAGGTAGAAGATGGGGTTTCTTTGGAGTTGGCCAAAGAACGTAAAGCGAATATAGGCGGAGTAACCTATAAATTGTATTTCTCTATCCCAACGGAAAGGAGTGAGGCTATTATGGCTGAATCAACGATCTTTTTTGAATTGTTTGATTTGGTGCCGGTCATTTTAGACTTTAAAGAAGCCAAAGAGAATATTCTTTCCGTTACATCTTCGGATGGGAAAAGAATCCCATACGTATTTAAGAATGAACATATTATTATTCAACCGGAACACTTGAAAAAGGGACGGAACGAATTGGTCATTCAGTTTAAGGCGGGCGAGTCTTCTTTGAATCGAAGTGATGATATGTTATACACGTTGCTGGTTCCGGATCGGTGTCGCACGTTGATGCCTTGTTTTGATCAGCCGGATATAAAGGCAAGGTTTAAATTGACGTTGAAAATACCTTCCCGGTGGAGAGCGGTGGCAAACGGGGAACCGATTCGCACGGAGTATTTTAGTAACTATAAGTTGTATGAATTCGAGGAAACGAAACCATTGAGTACTTACTTGTTTGCTTTTACCGCGGGGAGGTTCTCGTACTTGGAACGTTACGTGGGAGGACGTTGGATCGGTATTTATCACCGGGAAACGGATACTTCGAAAATTAATGCCAGTATCCCGGTTATTGCTAAAGAAGTAAGTCATGCATTGGATTGGATGGAAAACTACACGGGGATACGTTACCCGTTTGATGTATATAATGTCGTTGCTATTCCTGATTTTCAATATGGCGGAATGGAGCATCCGGGAGCCGTGTATTACCGGGCTTCAACTATGTTTTTGGACCGGAATGCAGACTTGGCGGCATGGATGAAGCGTAGCGATGTGATCGCTCACGAAACGGCCCATATGTGGTTTGGCGATTATGTCACGATGAGGTGGTTTAATGATGTGTGGTTGAAAGAGGTATTTGCCGGTTTCATGTCAGACAAGATTATGACCCAGTTATATCCGGATGTGAATCATCATCTGAATTTCTTTTTGAATCATTACGAGCCGGCATTGAGGACGGATCGGACGAAAGGGGCTCACCCGATATTGCAGGAGTTGAATAATCTGAAAGATGCGGGAACTTTGTACGGGGATATTATTTATCATAAGGCCCCGATCGTGATGCGTATGTTGGAACGGGAGATTTCCGAACGCCGTTTACAGATCGGATTGCAAAGGTATTTGCGTCGATGGTCTTATTCTAACGCGGATTGGGATGAGTTGATCAAGTTGTTGGAAAGTACAACAGGACAGGATTTACAGGCTTGGAACGAGATCTGGATAAAAGAGAGCGGTGCTCCCGTGATCGAATTTCAAAAGGATGGAATCGTGATGACGGATGAGAGTGGGAAGAGTCGGGTTTGGCCTCAAGCTATATCTGTTGTCTGGGATTACATGGGATTGAAGAGAACGTTAATTCCGTTGCGTGATTCGCTGACGCCTTTCAGGTATGGGGCTTCTGTTGTGTTACCGGATGGGGATGTCATGGGGTACGGTTGTTTCTTGCCCACGGATTTTTCTATTCGTTTTTTGGATGATGGACTGGAAAATCTGAGCGACCCGCTTTACAGAGCGGTTGCTTGGCAAGCTCTTTATGAAGGGGTTTTGCATAAAAAAGTGAAAGGGGAGTTTTTCCTGAAGTTATGTATCAAACATTTGCCGCAAGAGAAGAATAACCTGGTTGTGAACCGGACATTGAGTTTTCTAAGAATCGTTTATTCAACTTACCTAGATGAGGGAAGCCGACAGTTAATACAGGACGATTTGGAACGTTTTTGTATTAATATGGTGAATAATAAGGCTGAGGGAAAGAATAAGAAATCATATTTTAACACGTTATTGTCGATTTGTTCTTCACCGAAGAGTTGCTCTTATTTGTTGAGCGTGTTGAAAGAAGAACAAAATTTGCCGGAAGACGTGACGATCAATGAACAAGATAAGATTAGTATTGCGTTTAATCTGGTGTTGCGGGATACGAGTATTTATGAAGACACGAAGGCATACATCATGAGAACGGTTAAGAATAAGGATTTATTGGATCGTTTTGAATATGTGTATCCATCTTTGTCGGGTGATAAGCAGGTGCGTGATAGTGTGTTTAATGCTTTACTTGTAAAAGAAAACCGTGTGAATGAGGTGTGGGTGGAAGAGTGTTTGCGGTGGTTGAATCATCCGCGGAGAAGGATGGAGGCAGAGGAGTATGTACCGAAAATGCTTGGAGCGTTGCAAGAGATTCAACAAACGGGGGATATTTTCTTCCCGGGTTCTTGGCTAAGTGCCGGGTTGGCCGGACATACGAGTAAGAATGTATACACGATGGTGAATTCTTTCTTGGAGAAGCATTCGAATTACCCGCAAAATTTGAAATTGAAGATACTGGCTAATTCAGATCATTTACGGCGTTTACATTCAGAAGAAGAGAATAAAGACAGATTGAAATAACATGGCGATAGAAGAGAATTCATTGATATTGATTCCGGCCCGTTATGCTTCCACTCGTTTCCCGGGGAAACCGTTGGTGGATATTGCCGGAAAACCTATGGTGCAACACGTGTACGAGAAGGCTGCAGCAGTTTCTGCCCACGTGTACGTGGCGACAGATGATGAGCGTATATATGATGCCGTGCTTGCTTTTGGCGGACGTGCGGTAATGACATCCGAGTCGCATCGGAGTGGTACGGACCGGTGTTACGAGGCATACACGAAAGTAAAGGAGATGTTGCATCGTGACTTTGACGTAGTGGTGAACGTGCAAGGGGATGAACCTTTTATTATTCCGGAACAGATTGAATCTTTGATTGTGCGCTTTGAGGAGCCGGCCGTGCAGATTGCCACGTTGGCCAAACCTTTTGAGAAAAATGATGAAATATTTGATCCGAATAAAGTAAAGGTCGTGTTTTCTACTAATCATACGGCCCTTTATTTTAGCCGGAATCCGATTCCTTATTGCAGGGGGGTGGAGCGTGAAAATTGGTTGGCTAAAATTCCGTTTTATAAACACGTGGGTATGTATGCTTATCGTCCGGAAATTTTGAAAGCGGTGACTTCTATTCCTCAAGGTATTTTGGAACAGGCAGAGTCTTTGGAGCAATTACGGTGGTTGGAGAACGGTTACACGATTGCTATTAGCATCACGAATCATGAATCGATAGGGATTGACACCCCGGAAGACTTGAAAAAGATAAAAAAAATCCCGGTTTAACCGGGATTTTTTTAGATTGTCATGATGTCTTTTTCTTTCTTGGCAAAGTATTCATCCGCTTTTTTGCCGTATTCGTCGGTCATTTTTTGAGCGATGGCTTCCGCATCCTTAGACATATCTTCCGGAAGTCCGTCTTTTACCATTTTCTTCACTTGTTCAATGACATCCCGGCGGGCATTACGAATACTTACTTTTGCTGTTTCCATCTCGCCTTTGCTTTGTTTTACAAGATCTCGTCTACGCTCTTCTGTCAGAGGCGGGATATTTATACGAATGATTTCTCCGTTGTTATCCGGGTTCAAGCCGAGATTGGCGTTCATGATCGCTCTTTCGATGGGAGAGATCATACTCTTTTCCCAAGGTTGAACAGCGATTGTTCTCGGATCTGGGGTCGAAATATTAGCTACTTGTGATAACGGGGTAGGACTACCATAATAGTCAACCAGCACGTCTTGTAAGATTTTGGGGTTGGCTCTTCCCGCTCTGATTTTACCAAGTTCTGATTCTAAATGATTCAGAGCAGCTTCCATTCTCTCTTTTGCTTCATCGAGATAAAATTGTACTTCCTCGTTCATATAATTTTTATTTGATTTAATATCGCATAATGAATCAAACAAAGGTATAAAAAAAACTTTATTTTTACTCTATCCTGCGCCACGTTTCCTTGATTTGGACGTTTTTGTGGGTCCCGTCGGCTAATTTAAATTTTACTTCGCCCGAGAGGACAAGAATCCGGTTATTTACGTCGTATTGGTAATGAGCGGAGGATTCCACGATGTCTTTTATTTTCACAGAAGGAGCGTATTCCGATAAAAATTGTCCATGGGCGATTTTATAGGTTCCATTGACCCCGTTAGAACAACTGAACGTGTAATCGTCGAAATATTCTTTTTGTAAGAGTTGTTTGGTTTCAACTCCGTTTTCCGTTACTTTTTCCCATTTGCCGACAAACGGGTTGGCAATAATGGTCCGGATGAGTTTACCGGGATTGAAAATACAGTCTTCAACGTATCTTTTGAATTTCTTTTCTCCCAGATAGTTCCGAATTTTGATTTCTCGTAGGGTCGTGTTTGCCCTAAAACGAGGGGTGATCCGTACATACTCCGAAGTGAAATCTTCTGTTGGTAGGCTATCTATAAGCCGGATTTGTTCGTCCCATTCTTCTTTATAAAATTGTAGTATTTTATTTTTGTCGGCGACGGGAAGGGCCATGGTGGGCATGACGATGCTTAACATGATTTCTGAGGATTGTTGCTGTTCCCGGGCGGAAGTGACGATTCCTTTATAAACGGCTTTGTCGGATCCGTAACGTTTTTTCAGATAGAGACGATACATGTCGAAAGAGGCTTGAGGAACTGTGTCAAGTCCGTGTTTTAGCTTTTCTTCTTCTGCTTTTAATACTTTTAAGTACTTGTCAAAAGTTCTTCTTTCAATGCTGGGAGAGGTGCTTCTTAGAGCGAAATAAACGGGTACCGTGTATGAAACACGTACGGGAGAACCGTTTTGTTTTCCCGGTTCCCATTTAGGCATGGAGGCAATAACTGTTTTTGCCTCGTTGTCCAATTCGGGTGAAACTCCTCGAATAATTTTGACATTGCTGATGCTTCCATCTTTTTCAATAATAAACCGGACATATACTTTCCCTTCGAGTTTTTTCTCCTTGGCAGCTTCCGGATAACGTATGTTGTTGTATATCCATGTATTTAAATTACCGGGGAATACGGGCATCTCTTGGACGAGAAAATGGACTTGGTTATCTTCCGTGGAATCTTGAACGTTTTGTTTATTCTGAATTTGGCTAATTGCCGTGTGAGTGCTAAAAATAAGGAAGAGACTCACCAACCCGGTTTGTAATTTGGCGAGAAATTTTAATTTAGTATAGAATGCTTTTAATGTCATGGTGTGTTTCTTAGTGTGATAAATAGTTCTTTTTATCAAAGCTAATATAGAAGGATTTTTTTGTTTTTGCAATGAAAATAAAGATTTAATGAAAGTTTAACGTGTAATGTTAAGAGTGGCTTTTAAATTTTTAATTTTCAATTAAGGGAGTTACTTTTGTCTGCTTAAAGAAACGATATGAAAAGGAAAGATTTTGAAGTGATGGCTCCGGTGGGTTCTTATGAATCTTTGGAGGCGGCTTTGCAGGCAGGAGCGAATTCTGTTTATTTTGGCGTGGAAGGATTGAATATGCGTTCCCGTTCATCGGCTAATTTTACATTGGATGATTTGAGGAATATCGTGAAACGTTGTAATGCCCGAGGGGTGAAGACTTATCTCACGGTGAATACGATTATATATAATAACGAATTGGAGAAGATGCACCAGGTGATCGAGTGTGCCAAGGATGCCGGGGTGTCGGCAATTATAGCTTCGGATATTGCTGCTATTTTGTATGCCCGGTCGATAGGGGTGGAAGTGCACATCAGCACGCAATGTAATATTACCAATTATGAGGCGGTGAAGTTCTATGCCCAATTTGCGGATGTAGTGGTACTGGCACGGGAACTGGATATGGATCAGGTGATGACGATTCATCGACAAATTGTTGAAAATGATTTGCGCGGTCCCAAGGGTGAATTGATTCAGATCGAGATGTTTTCTCACGGGGCGTTGTGTATGGCGGTTTCGGGTAAATGTTATTTGAGTCTTCATGAGATGAATGCTTCGGCAAATCGGGGGGCTTGCTACCAGATATGTCGGCGTTCCTATACGGTGAAGGATACCGAGAGTGATATAGAATTGGAGGTTGACGGAAAATATATCATGTCACCTAAAGATTTGTGTACGATCGGGTTTATTAATAAAATGATTGATGCCGGGGTGCGGGTTTTCAAGATTGAAGGACGTGCTCGTCCGGCAGAGTATGTGAAGACGGTTTGCGAGTGTTATGACGAGGCGTTGAATGCTTATCTGGACGGGAGCTACGGGGCCGAGAAGATTGCGAAGTGGAAAGAACGGCTGTCAACCGTGTTTAACCGGGGGTTCTGGAATGGCTACTATTTAGGACAACGTTTGGGTGAGTGGAGTGAGGTGTACGGATCTAAGGCCACGAAGAAGAAGATATGCATCGGTAAAGTGACGAACTATTTTGGAAAGTTACAAGTTGGGGAATTTAAGTTGGAATCCTATGATTTGAAAGTAGGAGAGGAAGTACTGATTGTCGGGCCGAATACGGGTGTTGTACAAATGATTGTCCCTGAGTTGAGATTAGAATTGGAACCTGTTGAAAAAGTGGATAAAGGTGCTATTTTTTCCATGCCGTGCGAGACGAAATTACGTAGGTCTGATAAATTGTACAAGTTGGTGGATGTGACGGAAGAGTTGATGCAATAATTTTAAGTAGTTAATACGATTTTGTTGTGAGCTGTTAGCTCCTGCATGCAAAAAGGTATATTTACCATTCGTGATCAAATGGATAAGGGATTAACTTCTAAGACAAGCGCCAATTAATTTCGCCACGGAGGCGTATCAGAGACGTTCGTGAACGTCTTTGTAACGTCTTTGATTCGTCTTTGATACGTCTTTAATCCCTGAGAACATCGAATATGCTGCGAAAGATAAACGTGTATTATCTAGGAAAAGTTTACTTTATATTTCGTTGTGAAGTGGTATATAATTACCTAATTTTGCTGGAAATAATTTGAGATAAAAAAACGATCAAAGCTAATTGATCGTTTTTTATTTTATCTGAAAGGGTTCAGTTTGGGAGGTTTGATGTCAAATAGGTTATAACTTAAAACCAAACTGCCTCTCATGTGTAACATTTTATAGTCAAAATACTGATTACTAGGTTTGAATATATCTTTGAATCCGCAACTAAATCGTAGGCCTAACTCGATGCGTGGAAATAGTTGACGTTCGTATCCAGCAATAAAGCCCATATCCCAACTGTCTAATAGATTACTGAAGTTGATGTAGAGAGGGTTACCCGGATCGATAGAACCATTGTATACTTTATCATCCGTCATCATATAACCTTTAGTCACAGTATTGCGAAATTTAGCATTGATAATCCATGCCCCGTAAAGACCTGCTAGAATACGGTCTTTTTGATTTTTGAATGTGTACTTGAAATAAAGAGGAATTTCCAACATCGTAAAATCCATCGACATTTCGGCAGATCCGCAGAAACGAGATACAATATTGTTTTTATCGTCATGGAAGCGTTGATTATCGATACGTGCATCGGCATCAATGGCGACCTTCTTGTATGTGACTTCAGCCCCAAGTGTCCATTTTTTTGTCACGGGAAAAGTTAGCTTTGCCCCTATTGAGGGTGAAAGTTTGGGATAAGGATTAAATACATCTGGAACATTGCTGAATGGAAAAGGAATGGCTCCACCAATGTCTGTTCCCAATTGAACCCCGAGAGCAAATCGATATTCTACCCGGTCATCAGAGATACTATCCGTTTGAGTCATGATTGGTTGGGATTGATTCCTCTCTTTCGCGACAATGTTTAAAGTACAAAATAACAGTACAAGTAAAAGGTATATTAGTTTCATTTTCTTCTCGGGTTAATAGTTTACAACAACGTTATCGACGGTTAAAGTACTTCCTTTAGCTCCAATGAACAGGTCACCTTGCCTACTGGATGTCATTACGATAGATATATGTGTCGGTTCCAAATCTTTATACCTGTTGTCGTAGTTAATAGGAATTGTATGGTTTTTCCAGTTTTGGAGTGCAGTGTTGGCCCCGTCAAAGATCATTTCTCCCTTACCCAAGACTTTAAGGCCTTCTACCGGCTCGGCATGATCTCCATGATACTCTAGTTCCCCATCGCCTTCCCAACGGAGTAATTCAACCCAAACACGCCCTTGGTCAACTCCCGGAATATCTTTTATTATGTAAGGAGATTTTTCATCCTTTCTTTCTGATTGTTGAAATTTTGCTCCAGCCACATATTTCGCATCGAATGAGATGGATTGAGGACGCGTAATGAATGGTATTCCGAAATAGGTCATTAACGGGGGATTGCTTAAAGCAGAGATTTTTATTTGGAAATATCCCGTGAAAATTGTTCCGGCTGTTATCAATTCACCAATTCCCAAACCGGTTAAGTTCTGAATTCCTGTTTGGATTTGAGCGGCATACCCTTTTTGATAAGGTACCGGAGTTGTTCCTTGGACAAAAGTGTTATTCGCTGTAGCCCACCCGAGGCCTTTACCTGGAGTCGGATCTATGTTTACTTTAGAAGTTCCAATATTGACCCATGATTCAAAGTTAGAATTTTCTATTGTCGGAACAACCTGTATATTCCAAACCCGTTCGTCTTGATTGTCATTTGCAATTAACGTGATTTGTTTTATGTCTTTTGGTCCCGAGAAAGTAAAGGGAGATTCTGCAGATCCGGCTTTTATTTTCCCGTTATTATGTATTTTGGCTTTAATAGTTACGGGCCAACTGAAATCTTGTTTGAAGTTGATGCGGATGTTATTATCGCGAATGGTAACACTAACTTCTTCTTCAGTGTAATTCGTGACATTGAAATTGGTGATTTCCGCATTTGCTTTATCTTTCAATATGATTTTTCCTAATGAAGGGACTCTACTTTCTGAGATGAGATAAAATGTTTGTGGCGTATACACGTCTTTGAATGTGATCTCTTTTAAATTTAAGGGTTCTTCATTTACGCTAATGGCATCATCGGTGGTTGACGAGAATTTAATATCCGCTTTTATGGTAAGGGGAAATAGTTTTCGTCCATAGTCTAAGGGGATTGTAACTACATTGTTAGTGATAGTGATGTCATCTTTGTTTAATATAATCCCTTCGGTCTGATCCAATATCGTGAAGGATACAATTTCCGCTGTATCACTTAATTTACTGACTTTTGTGCAAGAAGATAATCCTACAGCAAATAGAAGAATCCAATAATATTTTCTCATAAAAATTTATTTTTTCGTAATAATCAGCAATTTTCATGCCATCTATAGATACGAAAATAACGGCAAACGGGTTATCCGTTTGTCGTTATTTTATTAGTAGTTAATCTTTTTTCTTATAATTACGAATCATATAATATGCAATACATCCTAATAATGCAAGTAATAATATGCCAGAACTTATTGCTGATATTTTGGCTCCCATGAAATAGGATTGTGGTTTATACTCGAATGTGATCACGTGTTCACCAGCAGGGACAATCATGGCCCGCAAAATGTAATCAGCCCGGAATAATTCACCCGGTTTACCATCCACGTATACATTCCATCCTTTCGGGTAGTACACTTCACTGAAAACGGCTAGTTGTTCATCGGCAGCGGAGGTTTTATACTCCAATTTGTTCGGTGCGTAAGATGTCAGTTGAATCGAGGCGTTTTCATCGAAATTGAAACCTTTGTCCTGAATAATAGATTGGAATTCTTTGTTGATAACAGCAGATTCTTTCGGGTCTATTTGTTTCAATGTAATAATTTCATCATCTGGAGTGTCAACTAATTCATAATCTTTGACGAACCATGCGTTCCCATACGCGAAACGGTTATTGATCGGCGCAGAGTTCGGATCAATGATGATGTATTTTGCATTCAACATGTTGAGCGCTTTTTGCTGAGAAAGGCTTCCCTCGATAGTTGAAAGTGTCGGTGATTGCTTCAAAGCGTTTCCCAGGTTTTGTATTTCGGGGATGATGAAGTAATCGATCATGTCTTGGTAGCGTTGTAGTTTTGCGGCACTATAACCTCCGATGGTTTTGTGGAAGTAACTGGTGTGAGAATCGTTAAATACGTCTACGGATAAATCCAATACCCGATAGTTAGGATCTTTATCGGTTAAAATAGCATTATCTGCCGGGCGTAGTTTATACTGGCTATTGAATTCTCGTTGTGTGACGAAATGGTCATTGTTCAAGTAACGTTTGTCCACGGTCCACATATCTGCAAGAATCAGTAATCCCATGATCATGGCAACTTGGGTAACTTTTAATTTCTGGATTACCCATGCCCAGATAACAGCTCCTGCTAGTAGTATGAATGCTAATGAGCGGAAGGCATCGGTGCGAAGTAAAGATTCCCGATCCGCGGGTAGATATTGTTGTAACCACTCGGCTTGCGCATCAATGGGGGCTGAGAAATTTCCGGCGAGTCCGGGGATCAAAGCAAATAAAGCACAAATTCCGGCTGTGATGCCAAGAGATATTTTTAATGCCTTAACAAGGACTTGTCGTTCAAAACAACCGTTGAGAATTTTGTTTAGCGTGTATATGCCTAATAACGGGATGGTTACCTGTAGTACAACCAACATCATCGAAGGAACTCTGAATTTGTTGTACAAGGGAACGTAGTCATAGAAAAAGCTGGATAATGCCATGAAATTACGTCCCCAACCCAAGAGCAGGGCCAACAAGGATATTCCCACGATCCACCATTTCATGGGGCCTTTGATTAAGACTAGTCCTAATACAAATAAGAAGATAGCGATGGCTCCCATGTACATCGGTCCGGCGGTGAATGCCTGAGGTCCCCAGTATAAAGGCATTTGCTTGATCATTTGATCTGCGTTTGGGGCTCCAGCACTCTTTAAGAATTTGTAGGTTTCCGAATTTTTGCTTAGTGCCCCGGCAGAGGCTCCTCCTTTGAAGTTCGGGATCAACAGATTTAGGGATTCGTCAATTCCGTAACTCCATGCTGTTGCATATTCTTTATCCAAGCCTCCCTTGGTTTGATTCTTTTGATTTAAAGTTAATTCCGAACCGCCTCGCATGGTATATTTCCCGTATTCCCACGTCGGCCACAAATGGTTCACGTTGGTTGCCCCGGCAAGTCCAGCAGCGACAATTAATAGAGCAATGGTTTTTAAGAAATTGGGTAGGGCTTTTTCTTTTATAGCGGAGTATAATTGAGCGACACCGTAGAATATGGTAATGAATGCCAAGTAGAAAGTGATTTGTGGATGGTTGGCCATAATCTCGAAGGAAAGCGTAATACCAAACAGCACGGCACCCAACCATCGGTTCTTTCGAAAAGAGTAGACAAGTGAAGCGAGTACCGCGGGCATAAATGCAATGGCTACCATTTTGGCGTTGTGCCCGACTTGTATAATTTGAAAATTGTAAGAACAAAAACCGAAAGCCAATGCACCGATAGCTGCCAACCAATAATTTACTCCAAAGGCAAGCAATAAAAAATAAAAGCTAACCATAGCGATAACAATGAAGTTAGCCGGAGCCTTACCTATGAAAAGTTGTTTATAAATATTCTCTAGATAGTTACCTGAATAAAGAGTAGAAATCATTGTTGTAGGCATCCCGCTGAACATGGCGTTGGTCCACAATGGTTCTTCTCCATTTTTTTCTCTGTAATCAATAATTTCATTTGCTGCACCTCTCCAAGATGAAATGTCGGATTGGTGGACGATTTTTCCTTCTAAAGTAGGTAAGAAATATAAATAAGCAATAATGATAAAAGTGATAATTGCGATAAGGTGAGGGTATAATGCCTTTAAATTTATTTTTTTCATGCAAGTATAATTTTACACGTGATCAAATCTTTGCAAAAATAAAAAATATAATAATGAAACCGGTGTAATCCATAAATAATTCCTACTTTTGTTTACAGATAAAATCTATTAAGGGGCGAATTTATGGGAATTATTGCTCGACAGAGCCTGAAAGGAACGATTGTCAATTATATCGGAGCTTTTATTGGGTTTATATCCACCATGTTTATTGTGACCCGGTTTCTTTCATCTGAAGAAATTGGTTTAACCCGTGTTCTGTTTGAAGCTGCTACTTTTATTGGAACTTTTGCCCAATTAGGAATAACTTCTTCTGCTATCCGTTTTTTCCCTTCTTTTAAAAGTAAAGATGGAAATAATCATGGATTCTTTTTCTACATGATGATGGTTCCTCTCGTAGGCTGTTTGATATTTTTGCCTTTTTTTGGTTTATTGCAAGATGTGATTTGTGATTATTTCAAGGAAAATTCATCTTTATTTGTTGATTATTATGACTGGCTGATCCCCTTGATGTTTTTTGTCGTGTATCTAGGGGTGTTTGAAACGTATGCGAATTTGTTAATGCGGATAGTGATTCCTAAAGTGATACGGGAAATCGTTATTCGATTGCTTTTGATTGTTGTTTATTTGTTATATGCTTTTCACGTCATAAATTTGACTGGTTTTGTGACGGGGTATGTTGCTGTTTACGGGGTAGCCATGCTTTGTAATTTCTTTTATGTATCGAAGATCGGTTCCGTTACGTTAAAACATGATTCTTCGTTTATAAATAAAGATTTGCGAAAAGATATTTTGAAATATACCTTATTCCTCATGATTGGAGTAATCGGAGGAAGTATCACTAGTCGTTTGGATATTTTTATGGTTAGTGCAGAGTTAGGATTGAACTATGCTGGTATCTATTCGATTGCTTTTTATATGGTTGCTATTATAGACATCCCCTCTCGCTCTATTACTGCAATATCTTCGCCTGTGGCGGCTGACGCTTTAAGAGCGGGTGAATTTGAGAGGGCAAACGATCTCTATAAGAAGGTTGCTTTGCATCAACTTTTAATTGGAGGATTTATTTTTTTGATTTTATGGATTAATATTGATAATATATTTGCGATCATTCCGCAAGGAGATATTTATAAGGAAGGAAAATGGGTCGTTTTTTATATAGGTTTGTCCCGATTGATTATTATGTTTTTAGGATTTGGTTACACGTTGATTAGTTTTTCTAAATATTATTACTGGGGATTGTATTTTACATTTTTCATTACCCTTATAACCATTTTGACAAATCAATGGTTAATTCCAATATTGGGGATAAGTGGTGCAGCCATAGCAACATTATTAACGTGTGTCATTAGTCATGCCGTGCAACAATGGTTGGTGTTTGTTAAGGTAAAAGGGAATCCTTACACGAAAAATACATTCAAGTTAATTTTGCTTTTAATATTATTGTACGGGGTAAATTGTTTATTACCCCAAGTGGATAATCCTTGGTTTGATGGAATATATAGAACATTAATTATTTGTTTGATGGGTGGAATTGCCGTTTATTTTAGTCGGCTATCCGAAGAAATAACAAATCTAGTAAATCAAGTATTAAAAATAAAAGTGAAATGAGTTTGGTTTCTGTAATTATACCTGTATATAATGTAGAGCGTTATATTAAAAGATGTTTGGATGCGGCTCTCGGACAAACATTTGAAGATATAGAATATATATTGATAGACGATTGCAGTACAGATCGGTCGGTGGAAACTATTCGAGAGTATATCTCAAAACACCCTCGTGGGAAAAGTGTGAAACTTATTTTGCATGACACGAATCGAGGAATTGGTTTTGTGCGGGGAGAAGGAATACAGTGTGCAACTGGAGAATATCTTTTTTTCTTGGATAGTGATGATACGATAGAGTTGAATTGTATAGAGAAGCTTTATCAGGTGATGAAGGAAACGGAAGTTGATTTTGTGGTCGGTTCCTATGATAAAACGGATTTCGAAACGGGTGGGTTCTTGGGCAATGCGATTTTGCAGAGTAGAAAGATTGTTGGCCGGGATGCTATTATAAAGGCTTTTTACGAGGACGCATTTCCTTTGATGGTATGGAATAAGTTAATTCAAACTTCTTTTCTAAAAAGACATCATATTAGTTGTTCTTTACCTCGTTATGAAGACGATGTTTTTAACTTTCAGATAATTTGTAATGCAACATCTTGTGTGATATTGTCCGAAGTTACTTATCATTATTGTATAAGAGAAAAATCAATTACATTTAGACGGGAATTCGATGATGCTTATTTTAAGATTCAACTGGAAATGACCAACCTTACACGGGAGTATGCTAAAGAATTTCAAAATCAAGCTATATATCCTTACTTGTCTTGTAAATTGTTTTGGCAACGGGTGTTTGTAGCAGAGTCGCTGTTATATGATTCGAAGGCTAAGATAAAAGATAAGAATTCTCTTTTATCTTCTTTTTTGCGGAGTGACATTTCTTTAAAAGAGGTATGTGGTTTTCGTAGTAACAAGATGGTCAATTATTTGATGATTGTTTTATCCGAGATGCCATGTTGGGTGAAAAAATCATTTCTTTGGATACATAAAAATATGATGAAAAATTGAACGAGATGAAAGTAGCTTATTTCTTGGGAACTTTAAATCGAGGTGGAATGGAAACTTTATTGTTAGATGTTTTTAGACAATCTAGAGAGGTTTCTTATCAAATGATTTGTGTTTACAGGGAAGATGGTCAATTGTCGGAGAATTATGCATCTCTTGGAATTTCCATGTATAAATTGACGCCTCGAAAAGGATTTGATTTTGCTTATTTGAGGAGTTTACGAAAATATTTTCTTTCACAGCATGTTGATATTGTCCATGCCCAACATCCTCTTGAAGCTTGCTATGCTTGGCTTGCTTGTTTGGGGACAAAGATAAAGATTGTCCAAAGTTTTCATGGTTATGATTTTCATCAAACGAGAAAAGGTCATTTGATTTTAGAATGGATGATTCATCGGGTAGATTTGAACATATTTGTAAGTGAAACTCAAAAGAGGTATTATGTTCGTAAATATGGTCTTTCCTCTTCTGAAAAGCAGGCAGTCGTGTACAATGGTGTGGATTTTAATCGGTTGTATGTGGAGAAAAAAGACGAAATATTTCGAGAAACGGGGAAATTAATTCTTGGGAGCGTGGGTAACTTTGTACAAGGTCGTGATCAATTGACAATTTGTCGTTTCCTGGCTTGTTTAAAACAAAAGGGAATTGCATTTCGCTTTTTGTTTATAGGTAAAAAAGATAATCATCAGCCACAACTATATGATTGTTGTGTTCGTTTTTGTCAAGAACATAATTTAGAAGATGACGTTTTGTTTTTAGGGGGACGTGAAGATGTGGCTTCCATTTTGTCTCAGCTTGATGCTTTTATATATGCGACAGATCATGACACTTTTGGGATTGCCGTGGTAGAGGCCATTGCTATGGGAATACCTGTTTTTGTGAATGATTGGGAAGTGATGCGAGAAATTACAAATGAAGGAGAATTGGCAACGCTTTACAGAACGAAAGAAGAGGCCCATCTTTTGACTCGCTTTATGGATTTTGTTGAGAATCCTGAGTTTTATAAGCAAAAAGCCCGCCAATCAGCGGTGACAATAAAGACAAAATATAGCATTGCTCGGCATGTGAAAATGCTGGAACAACATTACCGGGCTTTGTTATCGAATATTTAGCCAAGTAGAATATTTTTAATGAATGCGGGGTAATTCTTTGCGGCTGAAAAATGAGTTTGCCAAAATTGCCGGGGATGAAAATTTTTGCGTTGCTTGTATAATTCGATGATTTTAGTAGCAAGTATCTCTGGCGTGACATCTGCATCGATTAACATCCCACTTTCTTGGGTTACGATTTCACTCGTTCCTCCTACATTCGTGGCTAAAACAGGAATATCAAAGGAAATGGCTTCCATGATAGATACTGGCAAACCTTCGCTTGAACTCACGTTGATAAAAATGTCAATGGGTTCAGTCTGATAATATCTAATAACATCTGAATTGCTCATTGCTCCAACCCAATTGATCTGTAAATTTTGAGGAACTTGTTGTGTTCGTTTTTTTAAATCCGGCCATTCTTTTCCGGCTCCGATATGCGTCCAAATAATATGATCGTTTTTAATTAAAAGTAGTGCTTCTAGTATTAGATGGATTCGTTTAACCGGAATTACATTAGAGCAGCTAAGTATATGTATATACCCATCCTGCGGAACAATGGTTCTAGGACCAAAATCCCTAGTGCCCAAATAACTATAACACGAATTGAATAAATATTGACCATATTTCTTTTTGGCATAATTCCACCCGTTTTGTGAAATGTAAACAGCATTTGTCAAGTGTGTGTATACTTCTTTCCTGAATGGGATATACTGATCTTTGCGTCGTTCTAGGTAAAGGTCCGCCCCATGGAAACGTACAATCTTTCGTGTATTATTTTTTATAAAAGGAAGTATATAGGCCGTACCGATTCCCCAGTAAAAATATATCGTATCATTTTGAAACTCTTTGTTCACTTGTTTAAAATTTTTATTTGCTAATATAGCTCGGCAAAAAATGGAAACAGACACGTATTTTTTTAAACGGCTAAAGCTACGAAAAGCTCGTTCTGAGAAAAAGTGACGGATATAATAAAATACAGGAGCGAAACAGAAAATACCGGAGATAATTGTGTCTCGGTCGTTTTTTAACATGGGAGGCAATATCTTGCAATTGGCTGGGGTTTGTCGTGTCGCATTGCCTGTTCCTATCCAAGGTAAGATAACAATCTCGTCAAAAGCTTTGGATAAATATTCTATTTCACTTTCAATAAAGGTTTCCCCTTGTGAGAATGGATAGTTTTGAGTAAAAAATAATAAACGTCTCATTATGAAGATATGTGATTTATAATTTTTTCCCGTAATAATTTTTCGAAAAACCCTTCACTTCCTTTCCGAGTAGGGCATTCCAGCCTCCCCAGAGTAATCCGAATCCGTAAGCGAAGACTTGGATGAGCAAAGTGATGATGGAGAGAAAGGCAACAATGATGTTCCGGTATCTGAAAAGAGATTGAAAGAAAGCAAACAGGCAAACGAATATTAACCCGTAAGCAATAATATTCCATAAAAAATGTACGGGAGGATAGTGTTGGCCAGTGAAGATAGTACATATTCCTAGCGTGACTAATCCTATGATTAATAGAGCCGGAAGCAAGTGAATCGGTTTTAACGTATGTGGATGGCGTCGAGATAAATTGATGCGTGCAACCCCCCAATTAAATATCTGACGGAAAAATTTGGGAATACTTGTGCGGCGTTTGTGGTAGACGTAAGCATCTGCGATCAGACCCACTTTGAAACCTGCATTGTATATTCGCATGGAATAATCCATGTCTTGCCCATGGCGTAGTCCTCCCATACCTCCAATTGTGTCGTATACTTCTCTGGATATTCCCATGTTGAAACTTCTAGGATAAAAACGCCCCACATGCTTTTTATTTCCCCTCGTTCCTCCTGTCCCGATAAATGAAGTCATCGAGTAATTAATGGCTTTCAACAAAGGAGAGAAAGAGGGGTGACAAGTGTCCGGACCTCCGAATGCATCATAATGATGTTCATCTTGTGCCTTCTCGATTTCTGTCAACCATTGCGGAGGAAACATACAATCGGAATCTACAAAAATGAAATACTCGCCTTGTGCTTTACTCATGCCTTGATTTCTGGCAGCTCCGGGACCTTGATTTTTTTGGTAGATGGCTCGTATTTGAAGTCCGCTGGTAGAATGATATTGTTCGATAAATTCTTTGAACCCATCTTTTGAACCGTCATCTACGAACAATAGTTCAAAAAGACTTCGATCTCCTTCGAGCTTTTCCGCGCTCTCAAGAAGTTCTTTCACTTCTTCCAGGCGATTATATACGGCAATAATGATGGAGTATTTCATGGATAGTTGTTTTAATAGTAAGCTTCGATATTATCTTCTACTCGTTTGTGTATGAACTCCTGTTCCCAGATAGCCAGTCCTAGGATGATCCAGATAAAATTATAATGCCACCGGAGTTTCGGGTGTGCCGGGTAATCCAAAATATAGCGGATATAGGCATAATTGAATATTCCCTGTTTCTCGATATACTCTTTTGTCAGGATTTTCTCGGCCGTATCTTTTAAATCTTTTTTGAATTGTAAATACGGGTTTACCGTGAATCCCCATTTCTTCTTCGTGATAATCTTTGGAGGAAGATAGGGTTTCATCGCTTCTCGGAAAAGATTTTTAGTCTGGTTATTCTTGATCTTCATCTCCACGGGGAGAGTAAAACCAAAGTCTACCAGATCTCGGTCAAGGAAAGGTACTCGTTCTTCTACCGAATGGGCCATGGACATCCGATCATCCGTAAGCAAATAATCATTTACCATTTTGGATTGGAACTCAGCATATAGTACTTGATCCAATCCATTCTGATGCTGTACGGATTCAAAAATCTTATCGAATTCCTTATGTACCTTGAATTGCTCCATTTCTTGTCGCTTCAGAAACGATTCCGAATAAATATTCTTGTAGAACGGGTTATCGAAATCCCACGTGTTCCGCAAGATGAGGTAAAAACGCTCCACGTTCCCGATAGATAGTAGCATTTGTACACCTCGGCGATACTCGTCGTAACGTAATGACTTCGAATGATTTTGAATGCGGAAAATAAAATCCGATTTCCAACGTAACATGCGTTGTAGCCATGGTGGTGTATGGTGGTGCCAGTTCTTGAACGGGTAGATGAATTTATGAATATCATACCCCGCAAACAGCTCGTCTCCACCCAACCCTCCAAGAATCACTTTTACGGTCGGGTGAACGAAGGCTGACATATTGAATCCTTGCAGCAAGTTGATTTTGGGTTCCTCGGCGTGCCAGATCACTTTGGGCATTTGTTGCATCGGGTTCATCGAAAGACTCAACGTGTGATGATGTGTATGAAAATGATCGGCAATCTGTTGAGCGTCGGGGAACTCGTCCGTAGGTTCATTGAATCCTAGGGTAAACGTGTTGATTTCGGGGACACCCAGTTCATGCATTTTCTGTACAATCGTTGAGGAGTCAAGTCCGCCCGATAGATATACGCCTACCGGAACATCACTGACTAACTGGCGTTTCACGGCCTGTTTGATCAATTCGTTCATCTTCTCTTTGGCCTCGTCTTCCGTAATCGACCGATCAATATTTACAGCCAGTTGCCAGTAGCGTTTTACCGTAAATAACCCGTTTTCAAATACGGCGAAGTGGGCCGGGGGAATACGTTTGATCCCTTCAAAGAGGGTTTCATTTCCTTGCGTGTAACGCAAGTTCAAGTGTATATGTAAAGCTTTTAGATTTAATTTCCGTTCGTATTTCGGGTGTAAAATGATGGATTTTTGTTCGGAACCGAAAACCAATACTCCGTCTTTCAAGAAATAATGTAACGGTTTGACCCCGAAATGATCTCGTGCAAGAACCAATCGGTTATTCTTTTGATCCAATAGCGCAAAAGCAAAAATACCGTTTAACTTGTTGAAGAATCCGGTTCCGTACTCCTCGTAAAGATGAACCAGTACCTCCGTGTCGGTGGCGGTATAGAACACGTGTCCCTTGGATTTGAGCTCTTCCCGGATTTCTTCGTAATTATATATCTCCCCGTTGAAAATTACACAGATACTTTTATCTTCGTTAAAAATGGGTTGATTGCCGCACGCCGAGATGTCAATAATGGACAAACGCCGATGTCCGAGAGTGAAATCCCGGTAAGTGTATATGGATTGATCATCCGGTCCCCGATGTTCAATCGTGGACAGCATCTCCGACATGAGTTGAGTGTTATCTGTATCCCGTTCGAATATTCCGGCTATTCCACACATATTGTAAGAGTTTGTTTATACAAAAGTATTATTTTTTCCCGTTTTTATTATAAACGATTCAGTTTCTTTAATGCCGTGAACTTGTGGCGATACATTTTTAAAATATGGGAGATGCGATCATAATGATGGAATTTCTCGCTAAAAAGACGTAATTCCTCTTTTCCGGTAATTCGATAAAGAATTAGGAATTGCTGGCAAACAAGTCTGAGATAACCGATCGTGCAAGGATCATCTTGTGGATAGCCGGGAAGATTGCAGCGATTGAAACGAGTCCAGAACCCCATGTCAAACAGAGGGAGTTGACGGATAAGTCCCTCCACCCCTTCATTAAACAACCGAAGTGCGAGTGCATGCCCGTTGGGTTCCTTACTTTGGGGAACGGCCCGAATGTAATCATATAAACCGAAAAGGCAAAAGCCATGACCATCCAGTACTCGTGTCGGACGCTCGGCCACGTATTCTTCGTAAAAAGTTTTCCCCTTCTCCCGGTCAACGGAAACTCCTCCGGCTGTTATATCCTTCGTGAAAGGAATCAATGCTTGAGTCGCAACCTTCAAGTAGGCATCGTCCTCTGTAACTTGCCAGGCTCTCAATAGTATGGATATTCCCCTGCTTTGTGCGAAAGCGGATTTCCAAGGTTGGTGAACATGGTATTCGGGCTTAGGAACCTCGGTTAGCCAATAACAACCGAGTTCTGAATGATCTGTCCGGTTGTTCATAAACCAGTCTGCAATGCGAAGGAAATGAACCTTTTTCTCTTCTGAATGCGTCTTTAACCACGAGTGGAATATAGCTAACCCGTACTGTCCGATGGAAATAGGATAGTAGTGCAGCTTTGTATCTTCCACGTCAATATACGTCGTGTTCAATGGAACTCCATTGTTGTCGAAAGAGTGAATCAGACGATTGAGCTTAGCGATATCCTCGTCAAATTTGATGTAATAATAGCCTAGCGTTTCGGATTGATTATCCATGTTAATTTCGATCTTGCGGTTCGTGTTGAAATCTCGCAGAAGTTTGCGTAACATGAAAATGACCTTTTTAATCTTCATGGTGGGCTAAGATTTGGGTTAAAGATCGAGTTAAGGATTTTCTCGAATAGCGATGGACTGCATCATTTTCTTTTACAGGAGATTGTGGATTGAAATTATCCAGTAAGGAAGTTAGGAAATGAAACATACCTTCTTCATCGTCATACTTGAATGTTTTTCCGGCTTTGCAAACTTGAATGATGGCTGCGGCATCTCCATCGGTGGGGCCGAGGCAGAGAATGGGAGTTCTCGAACCGATATACTCGAAGAGCTTACCTGTGAGATTACCTTTATTCCCCTCGATGTTCGGGATAATGAGCAATAGAACGGAAGAACTCTTCATGTATTTGATGGCTTCTGCGTGAGCTACGAACGAATGGATTTCGACGAAATCCTCCAGTTCTTCCAAGAGCTTTTGAGCGATGCCTTGATCCACTTTGCCGACAAAACGTAGTTTGAATTTTCTCGAGATGGAAAGTCTTTTAACCGAATGGATAAAGGAATCAATCGTGTAGTCAGCGGCCAGAGTCCCCGTGTAAGTAATCGTGAAAACATCCTCCTTTGGAATAGTGATGTCGAAATCCTCGGCATCGAACCCATTAGCAATAACGTTTATTTTAGAGGCTTGAATTGCCGAAGATTTTGCCGCCAATTGCTTTTTGATGTAATCGCTTACCGTGATCACCTGATCTGCATTCAGAAGGACATTTCGTTCGTATTTTCGGTCAATCGCTTTTGCAATAAGCGTTGGGTACATCTTATTGTAGTAATAGATGTCGGTCCACGGGTCCCGAAAATCGGCAATCCAATGCAAATGGAATCGTTTTTTTAGTTTTTGCCCGACCAGATGGGTTGACATAGGCGGACCTGTTGTGATGACGGCATCTATTTTTTCTTTCTGGATGATTTGGACGGCTTGGCGATAAGCATGTTTATTCCAGCCTCTTCGGGCATCGGGGAGGAAAAAATTACCCCGGATAAAACGGGCAATCTTTTGCTTTAGACTAGGAACCCCTTCATTGACGAATCCGCTATACGGGGCACTTTGAGTTTTGGTTAGTTTTTTATAATATTCATATAAGCCGGAACAATTTGTACGATACACGTTTTGTCCGACTCGAACATCTTGTTCCAGTGTATGGTCTTTTATGGGATATTCAGCCTTTTCTGGATCTACCGTGATAATAATCGGGTCATAACCAAATTCCGGAAGGTATTTCGAGAACTTCAGCCAACGTTGAACTCCCGGTCCCCCGGCAGGTGGCCAATAATAGGTTATGATCAAAATCTTTTTCACAGCGGTATCTCTATCGGTTAAAGAATGCATGAATTTGTTTGATGATATATTCTTGTTCTTCCATTTTCATTTCCGTGTGTATCGGGAGAGACAATACTTCTTCACTCAATTGTTCGGCAATGGGGAAAGTCCCTTTACCTTGTCCCTCTTTAGCATAAGCCTCTTGCAAATGTAACGGTATCGGGTAATAGATCATGCTGGGAATATCATGTTCCGCCAAAAAAGATTTCAGTTCGTCTCGTAAGTGATTTCCAACCTGAATGGTGTATTGGTGGAATACGTGTGTGCTGTTATCAGCCCGTTGTGGAAGGATAATCCCTTTGACGGCGGCTAAACCGTTGTCATAACGGGCGGCAACTTCATTGCGGGCAGCCGAATATTCATCAAGATATTTTAACTTCACATCCAAGATGGCGGCTTGTAATGTATCTAAACGGGAATTACACCCTACGACACGATGATGATATTTGATCTTTTGCCCGTGGTTGGCAATCATGCGAGCCCGTTCGGCCAATTCATGATTTCGGATAAATAAGGCTCCTCCATCCCCGTAACACCCTAGGTTTTTGGAAGGGAAGAAAGAGGTGGTTCCAATATCCCCGATGCATCCGGCTTTTTGCGTGACACCATTACTGAATGTATAAATAGCTCCAATAGCTTGTGCCGTGTCCTCCACCACGTAAAGATTGTGCCGGCGGGCAATATCCATGAGCGGTTCCATGTCTGCGCATTGACCGTACAGGTGAACAGGAACGATCGCTTTCGTGCGGGAAGTGATTTTTTCTTCTATTTTCGTAACATCAATCGTGAAACGATCGGCAACACAATCCACGAAGATAGGTTTCAACCGCAAAAGAGCAATCACCTCGGCTGTGGCCACGTAAGTATGGACCGGGACTATCACCTCGTCTCCGGGTTGCAGGCCGAGTGCCATTAAAGCGATTTGTAAAGCATCCGTGCCGTTAGCACAAGGAATAACATGCTCTACTTGATTATACTCAGCGAGATGTTGTGCGAAAGTTTTAACTTGAGGTCCATTAATAAAAGCTGTGCTATCAAGTACTTCCTGTATGGCGTTATTTATTTCCTCCCGAATGCGTTCATATTGTCCGTGAAGATCTACCATCGCGATTTTCATGGTGATATAATTAAATTTATTCTTTTATTTTTTGAACTAGCCCGTTTTGTAAACGATAGCGTTGTTTGCTTTCTGGACATTCGGCTACTCCCTTTTCATCAAAATAAAGGCGATGCCCGTATTCGCTCATCCAGCCGATTTGTTTGGCCGGATTACCAACGAGCAAGGCGTATGCGGGAACCGTTTTTGTCACGACAGCACCGGCCCCGATAAAAGCGTAAGCCCCGATGTCATGTCCGCATACTATCGTGGCATTTGCCCCGATGGTAGCTCCTTTACCCACGTGCGTTTTTGCATATTGATTTTTCCGGTTCACGGCACTGCGAGGATTGGTCACGTTCGTGAACACGCATGACGGTCCTAGAAAAACATCATCGTCACAAGTTACTCCCGTGTACACGGATACATTATTTTGTACTTTGACTTGATTCCCAAGGATCACTTCTGGGGAGATGACCACGTTTTGTCCGATGTTACAATTCTCTCCGATCTGACAATTACTCATGATGTGAGAGAAATGCCATATTTTAGTTCCTTTTCCGATAGTGGCACCTTCATCTATGATGGCAGTCTCGTGTACGAAATAATCTTTCATATTTGAATCATTTTACTGGCAAAGATAGTTTTTCTATTAGAGTATTAAAAGAAAACGGGAATGATGTTTTTCTTTTAAGGGAATAAAAAAAGCCACCTTGATGGTGGCTTTTTTCGGTTTGAGGTTTAGGTTACTAATAGAATTTATATCTTGTATCAACCACTCCGGCATTCTTCACTAATGCGGGAAGAATCAGACGGAACTTGGTGTATAGATTCGTTTGTTCGATGCTTCTCTTGGCAGCTTCAATTTGTTCGGGTGTAACTGTTTCAACCGTTTTAGAGTTTACAACTACCACGTAAACACCTTGGTTACCGATGATCGGTTTAGAGATTTCATTTTCTTTCATGGTAACGACTTCGGCCGTCAACACGGGCTCGATACCAACTCCGGGAACTTGGAATGAACTGAAGCTAACATCCGTGGCATCCATTACCTCTGCATTCGCTTTTTGCGCAACAGAGAGTAAACTTTCACTTCCGGAAATAGCATTCGTCAATTCTTTAGCGATAATTTCGCCTTTCTTCTTACGGATCAGTTCCGCACGGATGGCTGCAGAAACAGAATTCAGAGGGGCAATGCCTTCTTCTTGAATTCCGGTCAAAACCACAACAGAGAATTTATCTCCTGCTTCAAAAATCGGGGATTTTTCTTTGGTTGTCAAAATGTATCCCGGTTTTTCAGTCATATAAGCCTCGCGGATAATTTCTCTTGCATTATCAATTCCGGCAATCTGATAATCGTTTTTGCCTAAATTAGCAATACGTTTGGTTTGATTGTTGGCTGTTAAAGCTGCTTCAAAATCCTCTACCGTATTGATATTGTTTGCAAAAGTACGTGCGTCGTTATAAATCTTGTTGATTGTTTGTTGAGACGGGGTAATTTCTTTTGCAATGATCCCGATTTGCACCTTTTCAACAGGTTTTGATCTGTCGGTTACTTGCAGAACGTGGAATCCGTAATTTGATCTTACCACTTTCACCTCGTTCTTGTTAGAGAAGAAAGCAGAATCCGCGATCGGTTGAAGCATTTGATCCTGCGTGAACCATCCGAAATCTCCACCATTTACAGAAGTATTCTGATCGGCAGAATATTGTCTGGCTAATGCATCGAAATCTCCACCTTTACGGATCAAGCCGGCTAAACTATCGGCTAATTTCTCTGATTGAGTCATATTGTTTGATGCGATCAAAATATGACGAGCTCTTACGGAGTCTGGTAATACGCGACGATGGGCAACACGAACGATATTGTAAGCGTTATCTTTCAAGTATGGTCCGAATACTGCGTTGCTCTTTTCCGTGAACAGGAATTCATCCAGCTCCTCGTTATCCAATTCGCCCTTTTTGTAATATTTAGGTTGGAATCTTTTTTCAGACGAAAGGTTGGCAAATTCAAGCACGTTCTTTGCTTCTGCGAACTCGGGTTTCAAGTCATTTACCCAATCTTCCGTTTCTTTGATATCTTCAGCAGAAGCAGTGATATCAAAGTTCACGTAAGCGATTTGTCTGGCTTCTTCTTGTTCGAATAAATATTTGTGTGAATTGTAATAATCTTTAATTTCATTAGCAGTTACTTTTACGGCAGAATCGCTAACCGTGTTGTAGCTTTTCATGATAAAACTAATGTCTGCTGTTGTAGCTGCACTTTCAGCGAGTTCTTTTGCTTGAGCATCTGTTACGAACAAACTTTTGGCTAACAGCGTATTGTATTTCTCTTGTTTACGAGCCGTGTTTACTTGCTCTTCCATGTTCAACCAATATTCCTTTTGAGGAGTTCCGGCAGGTGCTTCGATCAATTGTTTGATAATCAAACGAGCCCTTTCTTTATCTACCTGTCCTGTGTTCGGATCTGCAAATAATTGGCTGACAGCTGGATTCATGTTACTTCCCAATAAGAAATCGTATAATTCATCCCCACTGACATCCAAGCCTAATTTCTCGTATTCCTTGTTCAGAATGATTTCAGAAACAATTTGATTCCAAGTATTTTCCCGGATCATTCTTTGTTGTTCATCTGTCAAGGCTGACAATCCGTTCATGCTTTTGATGAAATCCTCATTCTTCATTATTTTTTGTTGATATTCCTGAATGCCGATAGATTCACCTCCAACTTCTCCCACTTCGTTCCTGGAACGATTAATAAGACTGGCGCCTGAGCTAAGAGCATCACCAACAATAAATGCCACGAGGGCTAATCCAATCACGATACTAACAAGTACTCCGCCGCGATTTCTAATTTTTTGTAACGTTGCCATTTATATTAAAATTTTATGTTTCTTCACACGAATTTATTCTATTTTTCGAGGGTACGAATATATAAAATGGATTGGTTTTATGCAAATAAATTTTAATCCCTTTCATGTATTGCCCTATTCCTTCTTTTTCGTTTCCTTCTTTGTCTCTTTTTTCGTTGTCTTCGATGTTGTTTTTGAAGTTGTCTTCGATGTTGTCTTTGAAGTCGTTTTCAAGGTTGTTTTTTTCGTCGTTTTTTTCTTGCTGTCCCCACCCTTGGCAATGATCTCCATCGTTTCTTCAAAAGTCAATTTATCAGCTTCTTTCCCTTTGGGGATCTTATAGTTTACTTTATTGAAAGTAATATAAGGCCCAAAACGACCGTTGAGAATCTGTACACCGTTCTCAAATTCTTGAATTTTCCTGTTTTTCTCGATCTCCCGTTTCTCGTTGATTCGTTCGATGGCGGTTTCAAGAGTTATCGTTCCCGGATCGTCAACCCCTTTTTTCAAGGAAACAAAGAGTTGGTTGTGTTTGATATAAGGTCCAAAACGGCCGATACCGACACTGACGGGTTTCCCTTCAAATTCTCCGAGTTGACGGGGAAATTTGAACAGGTCTAAAGCCTCTTCCAACGTAATGGTCTCCATCAATTGCCCTTTGAGCAATCCTGCATAACGTACGTGTTCTCCTTCACCGATCTGTGCCATCGGTCCGAAACGGCCAATTCGTACGACAACGGTTTCCCCCGTTTGTGGATCTTTACCGAGTTCCCGGGCGCCGGTGTTCCGTTCGGATTCTTTCAATGTTTTCTCCACGTTAGCATGGAAAGGTTGATAGAACGTTCCGATCATAGATTGCCATTCGACCTCTCCTTCGGCGATATGGTCAAGGGCATCCTCGGCATTTGCCGTGAAGTTGTAATCCATGATATTCGTGAAATAATTGGAAAGGAAATCCGTCACGACCATCCCGATATCCGATGGAAACAGTTTTTTCTTTTCTGCTCCGAATATTCGGTTGATCTTTTTGACTTTTATTTCTTCCCCTTTCAGGTCTATCTGGTCTAGTTGACGTTCTGTACCCTCCCGGCTCTCTCGTAAAATGTATCCCCGGTTCTGAATCGTGGTAATCGTGGGTGCGTATGTAGAAGGACGCCCGATTCCCAAAGCTTCCATTTTTTTCACGAGACTGGCTTCCGTGTAACGGGGAGGATGCGTCGTGTATTGTTCTAGAGCTTGGATCAAGGAACGTTGTAATTGGTCTCCCTTGTGTATTGCAGGTAACAAGGCCGTTTCGTCATCTTCTTTCTCGTCATCGAAAGATTCCATGTACACCTTAAGAAATCCATCGAAAATGATCACTTCACCCACGGCCTCAAACGTGTATTTCTCTCTGGAAATAGTGATCGTTATGGTCGTTTTTTCCAGTTCGGCCTCTGCCATTTGTGAAGCGAGAGTCCGTTTCCTGATTAACGAGTAAAGTTGTTGTTCATTCTTGTCTCCACTAACGGTTTCCTTATCCATGTAGGTCGGACGAATAGCTTCGTGGGCTTCTTGTGCCCCTTTCGTCTTTGTGGCGAAATTTCTAGGTTTGGAATATTTTTCTCCAAGCGTGTTACAAATAACAGCTTTTGCCGCACCAATAGCCAGTTGGGACAGGTTCACGGAGTCCGTTCTCATATAGGTGATATGTCCCTGCTCGTATAGCTTTTGAGCTACAGCCATTGTCTGTGAAACAGAGAATCCCAATTTCCGGGAGGCTTCCTGTTGTAACGTGGATGTGGTAAACGGTGGCGCCGGTTTACGACTGCTTGGCTTGGTTTCTACATCACTTACCGTGAATGTCGCTTTTTTGCAATGTTCCAAAAAGTTGACGGTATCCTCCTGGGTGGAAAATCGTTCGGACAACTCGGCCTTTAAAGGAACAGAATTACCGTTCGCATCTTTGGTTTCGAATGTTCCGGTAACCTTATAGTATTTTTGTTCAACGAAATGGTTGATCTCCCGTTCCCGTTCAACAATGAGTTTTACGGCGACGGATTGAACCCGTCCGGCAGATAAGGAAGGTTTCACTTTTTTCCACAAAACTGGTGATACTTCGAATCCGACCAAGCGATCAAGAACCCGTCGGGCTTGCTGGGCATCCACAAGGTTTTTATCAATATCCCGAGGATGATTGATGGCATGTAAAATAGCATCTTTCGTGATCTCGTGAAAAACGATCCGTTTCGTATTCTCTTTTTTCAATCCTAAAACTTCGAACAAGTGCCAAGCGATGGCTTCTCCCTCGCGGTCCTCATCGGATGCCAACCACACGGTCTTGGCTTCCTTGGCTAGTTGTTTTAGTTCTTTTACAATCGCTTTCTTGTCGGGGGATATTTCATATTTTGGTTGGAAATTATGTTCTATATCAATCCCCAAGTCTTTTTTTTCAAGATCCCGGATATGCCCGAAGCTAGATTTTACGACATAATTCTCTCCTAAAAAACGTTCAATAGTCTTGGCTTTAGCCGGAGACTCGACAATTACTAAATTCTCAATCATATACGATTTCCTTTTACATTTCCGTTTCCTTCCGAAACGGATTTGTCGCTTTTCTTAAGCTGTTCGTCCTAAAATTAGGGTGCAAACTTACGTAAAACAATTGAAAATGAAAAACTCTACCCGTTTTTTAGTAAAAACTCTCTCCAAAATAGAGCATGTGACAAAATTCGTTCTTTGCATAAAACTCCTCTGTCAGCTTCGCTGACAGAGGAGGAATTGGTATTTCTCACCAAAGACAGTGAGTATTTCAACTCTCCCTCTGTTTATAGAGGGAATTCCCCGAAGGGGGGGAGGGAGTTTGAATTCAGAATTTTGTCCCTCGTATAAGATTATAAATTTGGGAAAACCTATTTCTTAGCGTTTGCTTGCATTATTTTTTCCCAGCGGGCTTTTTGCGTGTCATTTGCTTTTGCCAATGCACCGGATAAATAGTAAGCAATCATTTGAGAATTTTGTCCCAATTTCGGAAGTTCTTTCTCGCAACTTGTCAAGATCTTATCAATATTTTCGGTTTTCACGGCTTTTGCAATGGCTAAAGATGCTAATAAAGTCTTCTCGTTTGATAGCTTCAGGGCTTTCACTTCCCGTCCGATAGCGTCCAGGCGTTTTGCATCGGTATTTTGACCGCGTCCGGCGATAACCATTAATATTTCACGGAAAAGACCTTCACTTAAACGATTGTCAACTTTCTCTTTTCCAATAACGTCATTGAATTTGCTCCGGTTGGCAGTCAGGAATTTTGCCGCTTCTGAATCTTTGGGGCTTAATTCACTGTTGCCGAAAATGAACCAGTAATCTTCTGATAACTTTTCTTCATCAGTAGAAATTTTCAACAATTCATCCACAATAGCTTTTGCATTCGGATCATAATTCGCTACCATCGCTTTTGCGTATTGTGATAAAAACGCTTTATCTCTATTGCCACTATTGTATTTTGCATCTAAAGCTCCTAAAGCCTTGTTGTCATCGAAAGACTCTTTTACTCTTTCGATAAATTGTTCGCCTTCACCTCCACCGACAAGTTTATGACGGATCGTTCCATCGGGATTTACAATTACGAAAGTAGGGTAGGCACGAACACCGAATTTTTTTGCTAACTCGGGACCTTCTCCTTTTTCCATATCATATTTCAAGCAAATGAAGTTTTGATTTAGGAAATCACCCACGTTTTCTTGTTTGAATACAGTTTCTGACATATACTTGCAAGGGCCGCACCAGGTCGTGTAGCAATCAATGAAAAGTCTACGTCTTTGTTGTTTAGCCATTTTTAAGGCATCTTCATAGCTTAATTCATAGAAATATACACCAACATGTGCTGCTACTTTGAATTTTTCAAAGAAGTTTGTCATGTAAGCTTTCCCATTTTCCGGGCAATTGGCAATGAATTTGTCTCCTAATGCAACGATACGACCGGCTTCCGCTTTGTTCACCTTGGAACTGATCGAACCTAAGGCGTTTACGATAGACCATGGGTCTTCGCTCTTGGCATCCGCTGCCTGTTCTGCAATAGAAATAATTTTATCCACGTTCTGGTCAATCGTGGCTTGAGCTAACTCGATCTTGCTCATCAATTGATCTTTATTTTCCAACTCGATATTGGCTAATTCTTGGCTAATTTGCTCCAGTGTTTGGGCGGGTTCTTTTGCGTTACGGCGCGTGGTATTATCAATAGCTCGTTTATAATTATTATAGAGGTAAGCATTTACTTTTTCTTTGCCGATATTTTTATTGAATGCAGCTATATTGTTGATGACAAGTTTGAAATTATCAGAACCGTAAGGGCTTTCTTCGAGAATAGGCCAGAATTCTTTTTTCATTTTGTCCTTATCTTTCAATATCTTATTCAACTCTTCACCTACTTTTTCGCTTTTTGCTTGTTCATAAGCATCGTTCAAGGCGATCTGGTAAGCCACGAGCTGTTTCTTGTTCATTTTTCCTTTCTCGTACAATTTGTTCAAATAATCGAGAGAAGTTTTTTCGTTCAGTCCTTTTTCAACTCTCGCGATGAAGCCTTCCAGATCTCCACCTCCAACTACTTTGTGTTGTACCGATCCATCTGGGCGTAGAATTAAGAATGTCGGATAAGCTCTGACGCCAAATCTTTTTGCCAATTCGGGGCCTTCTCCTTTTTCCATGTCAAATTTCACGCAAACAAATTTGGAGTTGAAAAATTCTCCGGCTTTTTCTTGCGGGAAAATAGTCTCTGTCATATACTTGCAGGGACCACACCATGTGGTATAACAATCCATAAAAATGAGTTTGTTCTCTGCTTTGGCTTTGGCCAATGCTTCATCAAACGTGATATGCTCAAAATTCACACCTTGTCCGAGTGCGATGAGGTTAAGCATTAATAAAGTAATAATTGAGATAAAGTTTTTCATAGTCAAAATAGTAAATATTAATAAAATTTGACGCAAGGTAAAAAGAAAAACGAAGGATATCATGCATTAATTAGCTATTAACGAATCTTTAACAATGAAAGCTTTAAAAGATATATTTCTTAATCAACAAGAGTTCGATATAACCCAAAATAAAATAAATCTAGAACATCTTTGTTATGATTTTAATATTCAAAAATAACTCAACTTCGAGCTTTCGTTAGATTTAGAAGAAGGCATCTGGGAAAGAATGCCTTCTAATTCATTATTATGGTGTTTTGAAAAATATCTTTTCTGCAGAATATTATAATTTTATTTCAATTATGTGTTCTTCCTCTTGTGGCTGTAGGCAACTGTCATCGTTACAAGTTTGGTAGCAGACTTTTACTTTTATTTTTAATGTTTGGTTTTCAAGAATTTTTATGTGCAAAACCTGTTCAAAATCTAAGTGTTCGCCTTTGTAAATTTCACCTGTGGGACTTGACATACTTTCTGGGCACTTTAATTTCCCTATTCTTTCTACGCCCTTGGGCAAGTCAAATGTGATTTCTATAGGGCGATTGAAACGATTTTCCTCACTTTGGGCGTAAAGATGATATCGAGGAGGCATGTCAAAATGTATGTTCACTTTTATTATGTCATCATTGATTTCGTGATTAACCTTAACTGAGATTGGGTTCCCCGAGATAAAAATATCTTTCTCTTGTTCTTGGGATGAAGTTACTGTCAGCGATTTTGTCTTTATTGCTTTTACAGGGTTTTTCTTCCCTAGTAAGATAATAGGGTATCCTCGATGTCTTAAAGTAAGGTATTTCAAATCTTTCATTTTGCCTGTGAAAATATTCCAGTCGGGAGAGTATTGTTGGATTTGTTCCAATGTTTTTTGCAATCCATAGTCTCGAACACGTGTTCCGGCATCTTTTCCTGGAAAAGGAAGCCCGTGTTCTTTTTTCCACTTCCAATAAACCTCTTCTGCCCCTTCGAACTCGTAAAGTGTTTCAACTGAAAGTCCAATTAATAAGTCGTTTACTCCATCATTATTCCAATCTACAACAGAAATCATTGGAGCACAACCAGGTAAAGCTTTTTCCCCGTCTTCTGCCTCAAATAATGGAATGGGCAGTTCAAAACGTAACCCTTCCGAGGTTTGCCTTCCTCGCAAAAAATATACTGCTGCTTGTTTTTGTAAATATCCTCCTGTTACGAGTAAGTCTGTCACTCCGTCACCATCCCAATCTACAGGAGTTAAGTAATCATGGGAGTCCCTTATTTTTGAAGACAAAGTAGTCCCGTCTATAAAATAGAGTGGAGTTCGCTTTCCGAAGCGGGGCTTCTCAAGCGTTCCCACGTTGAGAGCTACTCGTTTTCCATTGTTCCCTCCCACGAGTAAATCTGGAAGTCCATCTCCGTTTATGTCTGCCATACGGATGGATGAAAAAAGGAACTCTTCAGGTGTTATTTGTTCAAATTCTTTCCCGTCTTCTACTAAAGGAAGCCCTTCTTGCTCAATGTATTGTTTGGGTAAGAATCCATTTTTTGAGCCTTGCCACCAATAAACCCTGCCGGGAGAATATTCTCCAGAAACGATGTCGATGTATCCGTCTTTATTAATGTCAACAAATTGAAGGTGAAACCCGATGCAACACCACGAGTGGATTCGAATGGTATCTCCATTTAAATCTTTGGCGTAATACCACTCGCCAGTGAATTTTGGTTTTTTTCTTGTACCTTTATTCTCGTAGACTTTAATGAATTGGTAGCCGATATTAAATTCTCCGAGCAATAAATCAGGTTTTCCATCACCATTCCAATCATAAAATGCAGGATAGCAAAGTCCGTGCTTTTCTGTGCGGATCTCTTGTTTTGTTCCGTCAATTCGTTGCGGTTGGCTTAAAATGGGAGCTCCCGGGATGGGGGTCATTACTAGTTTTTTAAAATGCGGAAATTTAGTTGTACGGATATCCAACAATGTTGAATCTGGAGATGGAAGACGTCGTTTTAATTCTTCCATTGTTGTTTGTGCTTGTACTTGTCCGAACGTCAAGACGAGTAATAAACTTACCAGTAAAATATTATTTCTCATGTGACATTTTTTATCGAAAAATTTCGCTTAATTATTTCTCTAGCGTTTCTTCTTGTAAATTTGGGATGACCACAATACCATTTTGACCTACCAATACGTTCTAAAATTCTGTTCGTCTTGCGTATGTCTACTGGAGAGAGTAGTCATCCTGTTATGATATTTATTTTTTAGTTTGTAAAATCTTGAAATATACGCTATCGTATTAATTATTAGGAATCTTTCCAGAAGCAATTGCATCCAAATCTAGATCGTATTTTTCAAGCATGTATTCTTGAACTTTTTTGCGATACGAGTGTAGCATGGGATACGTTTCTTGTGGAGCATATTCTTCTAATTCTGGAGAATCGTTTGCGTATCGTAAACAGAAACATAAATATAATAAGAAATTTTTAGCTTCATTTATGGAATTGATATCGCTCATCATCATAAACTCCATGTATTGGCTATTGAAATAACGATAGGACAAAGTTTCATATATAAAGTCTCCGGGAAATCCTCTGTTCAAATAATAATTCTCTCCTTCTCTCTTTAATTTTGTTTTGTAGTCGAAATATTTTTCTGAGAAAAACTCTGGAGTTTCAATAACCCCTTTATTTATGGCTTGTTGAAGAATTTTGCAGATCATTCCGGTTTGACATTTAAGAGAATCTAGCCGGGTCGTCGGAAATGAAAGGTGTACACTTGTTGGAGAATTATTTTCTTGTGGATTTACATATTCAATATCCCATTCCATGCATTTTATCCAAAAATCAATTCCTAAGCTGGAATTCATAATTAAAAGGGGGAATATGCTACTTTTAGACTCGTCGGTATAAGTATTTCGAGTAATGAAAATGTAAGGTGGAAGTACTCCTTTTGTGATTTTAGGAGAAATTACACCGAAAATATGTTTCACGATAAAATTCAAACTCTGTTCAACATGCTCTTTTGTTAAAGTGTCTCCGTTAATATCGTTTGCTTGGGTCCAAGCTCTGTTAAGAATTTGATTAGTGATGTTTCGATAAATAATTTTTACTCCATAATCATTGTAAATGCGTTCTAATTCTTCGTCCCATGTAGCATTACCTTGTGGAAATTCAAACAAAGAATATCCATTGGGGTTTGTATTAATTTTATCTTCATGATAACAACCTTGATTCAACAAAGTTATACATGTTAGGATTAATATGATGTTTATTTTCATGGTTGTTAAATTTTAATACGTTTGGTGATCTTTGGGTAATTCATTCTGTTTTAGTTCTAAGTTCTGTTCTAGAACATTTTCTGGTATAGGAAAAGTGTATGCAGGATCATTCTTTTGTAATGTAAATTTAAATTGTTCTCCAGAGTTAACGTCAAAGATGCGAGAAAATGAGGGCATCCCCCAACGTCGTAAATCCATCCAGCGAAAACCTTCAAAGCAAAATTCGCGGCGACGTTCTTCCTTGCAGAATTGCAATAAGGCTTCCCCAGACTTGTTTGTTGAAGGAATGAGGTAATTGCTCCCTTTTTTGAATTTTTTTTCTCGTAATGTTTCAAGTGCCCAAATAGCTTGAGATTCATCTTTTTCATCTTTCATTAAACATGCTTCTGCATAGTTTAAATAAGCCTCTGATAGTCGGATTGCATGTCCCATTATGGATGTAGATACCTGCACACGATAGCTATAATTGGCTACGATTTTTCCTCTACACACGAGGTGTGTTCTCGTGGAGGGATCTTTTAAAATGAAGTCGGGACGTAAATCATCTGTTTCATAAAGATTTAGTAATTCTGTTGAAGGGGTAAAAACGATGAATCCCTTGTAACCGCTTTTTAAAGTGGAATAGAGAATTGTTGAATTATAGTCTTGAGGAGATCCCCACCCCCAAATGACTTCTGGGTTTTTATAGTTTGTCCAATCGTTATATGTGTATGTGATATCGTTTAAGTCAAGCAATTCAAATTGATTATTAGTCAATACTTTTTGAGCATATTCTGCTGCTTCATCCCATTTCTCCATGAAAAGATAAACTCTTGACAACAGAGTTTGTATCACAGGTAAATTAACTGTATAATTTTTGGCAAATTGTTTAGATGAAGATAAAGACAAAAAATATGACTCTGCTTTTAGTAAATCTGAAACAATTTGATCATAAACTTCTTTGACAGTATTGCGTTTTAAGCCTTCTGTTTCAATGGAACTGATTAATTTTAATGGAACACCTAAACTTTGCGGGTCATAAGTATAAGGTTGTCCATATAAATTCACCAAGATGAAGAAATAGAAGGAACGAAGGAATAAGGCTTGTCCTTCTATAAATTGTTTTTCGCTTTCAGAACCAGAAACTGTATTAAGATAATCCATGGCAGCGTTACACCCTTTAATTTTTTTATAAAGTAAAACCCATGAAGTTCCTAAAGTTTGCTCGTCTTTTATAATCTGGTCATCATAATTCCATCCGTATGCAGATACTAACTCGTCAATATTGTTCCCCATACTATTAAGGTCAACCGGGAATAAGTTGCACGTGGAAACATCGTCTGACATGAAATCCCCTATCTGAAGACCAGAAACAACGTCATTAATTCCATTTCCCATCAAATAACCTTCTGCTAGTAACATTTCGTTAAGGGATTCTGCTTCCTCAGGAACAAACTCATGTTGTGATTTTGGAGTTAAAAATTTATCACAGGAACTAAATAGAAGTCCTAATATTAATATTATAAATGCTTTTTTCATACGATCTATATTTTAAAATCCTAAATTTACACTTAGTGACCACTCTTGAGGATATCTACTATCCTTTAATTCTGGATCAAAACCAGCCCAACGTTTTGAAGCGATGGTAAATAAGTTGGTGACAGAAAGTGATGTGCTTAATCTGTTTATACGTAATTTTTGACAAAGCTTGTCGTTGAGATGATATGATATACTTAAATTCCTACAGCGTAGAAAGGAGCGGTTAACAACTAAAGCATCACTCCTTTCCCACATATCAATAGTGTAAAGAGAGGATGATATTCCGGGTATTTTCATATAATAATTGTCACTTGTTGCAAGACCAGGAATATTTGTTTTCTTTTCATCTCCTGGTTGTTTCCATCTTTTAGTTAAATCTTTATTCAAATTTATAGTTCCATCTGGTACTTTCCCGGAAATGAAATTTTCATATGGGGAGGCAAGTCTCGTTTTTCCTCCGAGAAGGATTGTAAATCCAGAAGAGAGTGAGAAACGTTTGTAACGTAACGTCATATTTAATCCTCCTGTAAAAAATGGGTCTTCTTGTCCAGAATAGGTTAATATGCATGAAGGATCTTCTTCAACCTGTTTTTCAGTTACTTCATCTATTATATTAAACATGGGAGCTCCATTTTCCGGGTTTAACCCTTTGAAAGAGAATGACCAAAATGCCCCTACAGGATAGCCATCTTTAATAGCGTATGTTTTATTGGGTGATAAGTAACGCATATAAGTGATAACCTCGTCTTGTAAAGAAGTTTTCTCGGCCTCATTCCAATTCCTAGACCAGTTGAGAGATAGGGATAATCCCCAATCTTTCGTCGATAGTGGGGCATAATTGAGAGAAACTTCCATGCCTTTGTTGTAAATGATACCTCCATTTCTTTTGGCGACGCTCACTCCATTTTCAAGAGGAACAGGGAAGGATAAAATAGAGTTTGAACGTCTACGGTAATAATTAATGTCAAATCCTACTTTATCAAAAAGTTGAGTATTAAGTGCAAAATTCCAGTTGGTAGTCCTTTCCCATGTTAAATTGTTATTGGGTAATTGTTCAATGGTTGCTCCGTAGCGATTGAAAGGAGGAATCATTCCAATGTTACTTTTCAAAATTAAATCGGGACTGATATTTGTTTGTGCATTCCCTTGGATACCATAAGTTACCGAGAGTGATAATGATGAGATCCATGACAGATATTCTTGCACAATCTTCCAATTGCTAACGTTCCATTTTAACCCCCATGAATAGGTTGGGTCTATGCGTTTGTTGATATCTTGTCCGAAACGATTTGATGCGTCATTACGGACATTCATGTTTAAAACTATAAAGTTTTTATATGAATAGGCAATTGTGCTATATAGAGAGAAATAGTTATTTGTCTCTTGTGTTTTTCTCCAGCCTTGCCTTGTGTAGATTTCATCTAGAATTCCAAAGCCAGAGGAAAATGAACTTCCGTTTATGCTAGATGGAGTATTGGGTTGTACGATGATTTCTCCTCGTTCTGGTATGTAGCCGTATGCTCTGGAAAGAACTCCAGAGTTCGTGGATGAGCGAACTTCAGTTCCAATCATTATGTTGAGGCGATGATTTTCATTAAACGTTTTTGAATAGGAAATTTGATTATTAATATTATACCCGCTACTGGATGCGCTATTTGTTAAAAAGATTCCTCCAAAAGGCATGGCAGCTTTCTCGAATAACTCTTCACCAGAAAGAGCTTCACCAAAATTGTATCCTCGATATGAATTTGCAATATAATATGTTTTTTCCCCAGCCCAACTATTTTGATTACCTTCTATCAATGATATACCAGCGGCAAATCGATAAGTTAACTCTGGTGTGATTTGCCATGTTAAAGATAGATTAGCTCCCAAAGTCGTATTTTTCGATTTTGCTCCACTGTTATTGCGTTCATTGATAATATTATAATTAAGTGTTGTAATATCATCTCTTGTATTTGCAAAATTATTAGCACATTGATAATAAGCGAGAGAACCATCAGGTTCAAATGCAGGAATGGCACGACTTGTAGTGGTTGCGTAAGTAAATGGTTTTACATTCATAAAGGTGCTCGTTTTAGTTGACGAAGCATTTAATCCAAAATTTAAATTTAAATTTTCGTGCAATCGGGTTGTTAAATTCATGCTGCTAGAAAGTCGTTTGGAGTCGTTTCCAATTTCTTGTCCTTGTTGGTCATTATAGCCGATGGAGGCACGATATGATATTTTTTTGCCAGACCCACTAATTCCAATATTATGAGAATGGGATAGAGGTGCACGGCAGAGAATGTCGAACCAATCTGTATTTATTGTCTCCAAACGTTGTCGTTGATCATTGAATTCTTTTTCTGATATATCTGATTGTCCATATAAATATAAAAGTCCTTCATAAACATTTCTGTCAGGATAAGGAACGGATTCGAATGTATTTCCATGTTCATAGGCATATGTTGTAAACTCAATTCGTTCTTGTGAATTCATTAAATTGAATAAACCATAATGAGGAGCAGTTCCTATAGAAAGAGAACCATTATAATTAATTTCTATCCGTTCTTCTCCAATTTTGTTCTTTTTGGTAGTAATTACGATGACACCATTGGAGGCTCTGGAACCGTAAATGGCAGTTGCGGATGCGTCTTTAAGTACGGTAATGGTTTCTATGTCATGGGGATTTAGCCAAGAAACTTGATTTCCAAGAACTTCTTTTAAATCTTTTGCCCACAACTCTGTTGTATTCAGTTTAATCGGGTCTGGTTGAATGACTCCATCAACAACCCAAAGAGGAGAACTGCTACCGTAGGTTGCTAATCCTCGAATTTGGATAGTTGGAGAACTTCCCACACGGGAAGATGAATTTTGTACAATCATTCCTGCAACTTGACCTTGTAACATTTGATCAATGGTTGTGTATGCCGGGATGTTGATATCATCTGCTTTTATTTGAGTAAAGGCTCCAACCATATCACGACGATTTACACTTTGATAACCGGTTTCAACTACAACTTCTTCTAGCGTTAATAAATCTTCTTCCATGATAATTTCCATCGCTTTATTCGGGGTTGCTACCACTTCTTGTGTTATCATCCCAATAAACGAGAAAACAAGGGTTATTTTTTCTTGAGTTTTAACATTTAGTACAAATTTCCCTTGGGAATCTGTTGTGACTCCCACGGTGGAACCTTTGATAATAATCGTTACGCCAGGAAGAGGAACACCTTGTTTGTCTTTGACAGTTCCGGATACTTTATTTGATTTTTCCTTTTTTACATCTTCCGGTGATTTGCTGATAACAAAAACCCCGTTTATTTCCTTAGAAATTAAATCCGTATTTGTTAGTAGTTTGTCCAACACGTCTTTGATTTCTTCTTCTTGAAATACGGCATCATGACACTTAATTTGTTTTGTGTAATCAGCATCATATAATATGCGTACTCCGGTTTGATTCTTTAGTTTTAGTAGAACCGAATAGAGATTCATATCCTTCACTTTTAAGGAGACTTTTTGTGAAGAAGCTTCAGCGTAAAAGCAGAATAGCAATACAAATAGTAATGTAAATTTCATTTTTTGTAAAATTTTTTTTATCCCATGCGGGAACTTCCGCATGTTAAGTGGATTTTTTTTCATAATTTTGAGTGTTAATTGATTTATTAATATTAACCAAACTATAAGTTCCGAGTAGGCGCCAACCAGAACGGGACTTGTAGTTTTATTCTTTTATTTCTTTTACAATTATTTTGTGCCCATATAAATCAAATTTTATATTTGTTCCTGTCTCGAATAATTCCAAGAATGACTCTATACTTGCATACCTTTCGATAGTTCCAGAAAAATGCCGATATTTCAAATCTTCGGAGTTAAACTCTATGTTCACGTTGTACCAACGAGATAATGTTAACATGATGTCTTCTAATGTTTCATCTTCAAAACAGAATAGATGGTCCTTCCAAGCAGTATATTTCCGAGTGTCAACTTCTTGAATAGAGAGTTGTTTGGTGTTACTGTTGTAAATTAAATGTTGTGATGGAGCCATTATTGTAGAATCTCCATGTGGCGCATTGAAACGAACTATTCCGTTCACAAGGGTTACTTGGATTTTATTAGGATTATAATCCGAAGAACAAAATTCAGTCCCCAGTACGGTAATTTCTCCTTGTGTTAATTTTACGACAAAAGGAGCCTGTTGGTCATGTGTTATTTTAAAATAAGCCTCTCCTTTACAATATACTGTACGGTTGTTTTGCTCAAAGTGAGAGGGGAAACGTAGTTCTGATTCTGAATTTAGCCATACTTGGGAACCATCAGGTAAAGTTAGGTGATATTCCCCTCCTCGTGGTACGCTAAGAGTGTAATATTCCTGTTTTTCTTGATCTTGGATGATATTTTTATTTGTAATTATTAGACCAGAAGTATCGATTTGAAGTTTACTATCTTTTATTTGGATAACTTCTCTCGTGTTTTGTATATTTCGGCTTGTTCCATCTGATAAAATTAGTGTTGCTTTTTTATTTCCTGGTTCTATTGGAGTAGAAGAAAGAACTTGAGTACTCTCCTTTTGTAGAAAGAAAAAAGAAATTACTAATAGAATACTTGCGGCTATGCCTCCATAAATAGGTAAGCGATAGTGGTGGTATTTTTGTTTTCGCAATTTTTGGAATGCTTTATCCGCGTCATATTTCAAGGCTTTTTCTGATTCTTTGACAAGAGTATCCCAATGTTTATATTTGCTTGTCAAAGCATGATCTTCCTCCGGTATTGACTGGTTGGAATCCTTTTCATCCCGTAATAAAATCTTCTTTAGAAATTTTTCGGCAACTTCGTCTATTTCATCCCAATGAGCCATAGTAAGTATTTAATTTTTCTAATAAACACCGCGGGATAAAAAACGGGTAACAAGAATGACAAAAAAAATTAAAATAAATGTGGGAAAGTTGTCACGAGTAAAATACTCCAACACTCACCGAGCTCTTGCCGGATCGTGGAATAAGCTCTTTTCTTTTGCATTTTAACTGCGTTTTCCGATATGTTTAGGATTTGGGCGACTTCTTTTACTTTCTTCCCATCGATGCTCAGTTGCATGATTTTTTGTTGTTGAGGGGATAATCGAGTTAAAATAGATCGGAATTTATGTAATAGCTCTTCTTCGATGGCCATATCCACCGCCTCTTCTTCCATCTGCGTCTCTTGCATGGTATCCCAAAAACTCAAGTGCAGTTTATTTGTGCGGGTTTGATCGCGTAAGCTATTTAATGAACGAGTGTAAACGGCTTTATAGAGCCAACTCGTGAGAGTTCTTACGTTAGGAAATGAAACCGAAGAATCCCACAAGGAAATGAGACATTCCTGCACGATGTCTTCAACATTTATCTCGTTATGTGTTATTTGAACGGCATAGTTACATAACGCCGGATAGTAATTACGATATAATTTTTTCCAGGCAACTTCTTTTTTCGTGTTTATATCCGATATGAATCTAAACTCTTCGTCGTGCATAGAAAATCATTTACTGGTGAAATCATTTCTTCGATGCAAAAAATTTCCGGTGGAAAAGCAATAGAATAAACACACCTATGGTAATATAGGAGTCTGCCAGGTTGAATACCGGGCGGAAAAATACGAAGAAATCACCTCCCCAGATGGGAATCCATTGAGGCAAAAAACCTTCGTAAAGCGGGAAGTAGAGCATATCAACCACCTTCCCGTGCAGGAACGAGGAATATCCTCCCCCGTGAGGGAACAGGGTTGCCACCTGTGAATAACTGTCACTGAAAATCATCCCGTAGAATGCACTGTCGATGATGTTACCCACGGCCCCGCAGAAGATTAACCCGAAAGAGAGGATTACTCCCATGGGAGCTTTTTCTTTAATGAGGCGTCCCAAGTACCAAGCGATACCCACCACGGCAACTAAGCGGAATACACTTAAAACGGTTTTTCCCCACTTGCCACCCCCGAGTTCCATCCCGAAGGCCATCCCGTTGTTTTCAATAAAATGAATTTTGAACCAGTTCCCGAAGACACTGAATTCATCCCCGATCATCATGTGGGTCTTGATCCAGATTTTAACGACTTGATCAATGACTAATAGGGCGATAATAAAAATAATAAGTTTTTTCCGCGTACTCATTTGTATAATAAAATTTTAAAGCGACTCTTAATCGCTTTTACGATTAAGAGTCTTGTCCCATTTTAGCGTCCATACTCAATGTTGCATGAGGTACGGCACGTAATCTTTCTTTCGAGATCAGTTTTCCCGTAACCCGGCAGATCCCGTAGGTCTTATTTTCAATTCGTACTAGTGCAGCTTCCAGGTGGGCAATAAACTTTGCCTGCCTTTGGGCTAATCGACCGGCTTCCTCTTTGGAAAGAACAGAGGCTCCCTCCTCCAATACTTTAAACGTGGGCGACGTGTCGGCGATATCATTTCCATCGCTACCGGAGATCGAAGCTTTCAGCACCTCGTAATCCCTTTTCGCCTTTTCGAGCTTTTCAAGAATCAATTCTTTGAATTCTTGCAACTCTTCATCCGAATATCTAGTCTTCTCGGCCATAGTTGTAAAGTTTTTGTCTAAGTTAATAAAAAATCCGTCACGTAATCTTTCCCGTGGAAAAATATCCACTTTTACTCGCGGTAAGAGGGATAGGTTACATTTTCTGGATTTTAATAAACGTTTGTATGTCGTCGATTTCGATGGGTTGAGCACCGTCCTCGGCTTTATCGATCAACGTAACGTTCTCTGCCAGAACTTGGCTGGCGATGTACGCCTTGAAATTCTCGACCGCTTCGTTAATCTCTTTATGTTTCCCGATGTAAAGATCGATTTTGTTCGTCACGTTGAAATCACTCTCTTTCCTCAAATTTTGGATTCGGTTAATCAACTCCCGGGCAATACCTTCTTCACGTAACTCTTTCGTGATGTTGATGTCCAAGGCAACCGTGAGACGTCCCTCGTTGGCCACTAACCAGCCCGGGATATCCTCCGACAGGATTTCCACGTCTTCCAGCGTCAATTCCAGCGTCTCTGTTCCCACTTCCAGGGAATAAGTTCCTTGTTTCTCGAAATTGTAAATATCATTTTGGTTCATTTCTGCCACGAGAGCGGAAATCTGTTTCATGTACTTACCGTATTTCGGTCCCAGCGTCTTGAAGTTCGGCTTGATTTTCTTCACAAGGATACCTGCCGTGTCGGTGATATACTCGATCTCCTTCACGTTGACCTCGTTCATAATGAGGTTCTTCACGGCCGAAATATGCTCCGCCGTCGCGGGGTCGAGCACCGGGATCAGGATTTTGGTCAGCGGCTGGCGCACCTTGATCGAGACCTTGCGGCGCAGGGCCAGCACCATCGACGAGACGCGCTGCGCGAGCGACATCGTCTCTTCCAGCTCCTTGTCCGCAAGCGACGGATCGGCCGCGGGGAACTGCGCCAGATGCACCGAACCTTCGTGGCGGCCGCTCACGGCGTTCAGGTCGCGGAAGATGCGCTCCGAGATGAA
>OLIS01000110.1_pt1 | contig 58537 bp, 101 predicted proteins | sample 1601351 | NCBI WGS metagenome assembly OLIS01 (sample SAMEA2452122, study PRJEB22498) | human gut metagenome | biome: human feces; feature: human gut; material: feces | place: Australia | collected 2012
AAGCTTGATGAACTGGAAAACTCTATGAGCAACAGCAAACCGAAAACACGGTCTACAGTCAAAAAGGATGGTGACGGAGAATGAACCCAATTAACCTTTTCGGAAATCCTCAGCAGTTTTTAAAACAGATGATGGGGAATAATCAAGTAATGAACAACCCCATGGCCAAGAATGCTCTTGATATGGCTCAAAAAGGAGACATGAAAGGAATAGAGCAGTTGGCAAGGAACCTTGGAAAAGAACAAGGAACAAATGTTGATGAACTTATGAATCAAATAAGAAGTAAGTTTGGATTATAGCATATTAGAGGTTTGTGCACAGAAACTCGAGAAACCTCTTTATGAATAAAATTAAGGAGGAACTAATATGTTTAACTCAACTAACACACCTTTTACAATGCCAGTCATGCCAGCAACAGGCGGTTACGCTGATGGAGCTGGTTGGGGAGACGGGGGATGGTTATGGATCATCGTCGTATTCGCACTGCTTTTTGGCTGGGGAAACAATGGATTTGGTAACGGATTCGGAAATGGTGGCGGTTATGCAGCAACAGTAGCTACACAGGCTGACATTCAGAGGGGATTCGATACTCAGAACATTGTTGGAAAACTGGACGGAATCAACAATGGATTGTGTGATGGCTTTTACGCTCAGAACACAGCTCTGATGAATGGATTCCACGGAGTTGACAATGCAATCTGCAATCTGGGATACCAGACACAGCAGGGATTCAACACAACAAATGTTGCTTTGATGCAGGGTCAGAATGCATTACAGGCACAGCTTTCCGATTGTTGCTGCCAGAACAGAGAAGCTATTTCTCAGGTAAGATTTGACATGGCACAGGATACATGCGCTTTGCAGAACACAATGAATACGAACACTCGTGACATCATTGAGAGTCAGAACGCTGGAACAAGAGCAATCCTTGATTACCTCTGCCAGGATAAGATCGCTACATTACAGGCTGAGAACAACGATCTGAGACTTGCAGCTTCACAGGATAGACAGAATGCTCTTCTGACTACTGCAATGACAGCTCAGACAAATCAGATTATCAATGCTGTAAACCCTACACCAATTCCGGCATATCAGGTACCTAACCCGAATGTGTATTACGGATGCGGTAATGGATGTGGTTGTTAATGACCAACAATCAAAACGGAAACTACTCTTTTCTTGATATGTTGAACGTCTTTTCCGTTATCTTGCAGATGATTGGATACGACCAAGATCAGAAGCAAACGTCTAATGATGACTTGCTAAGAGCCTTGCAGAGACAGGACAGGGAGTATCTCGAGAAGATAATTTCCAATCAAAATCAAATCTTGGATATTCTTTCCAAGACGAATGAGTAACTTAACTTAAATGTTATGTCTGCTATAAGCAGTATTACGAATACAAGGGGCAGACTACAAATAGTTTGTCCCTTAAATTATGGAGGTAAAAGACTATGGCTGAATATTTAGCTGTTTCTGCTCAAGAAGTAGCAGTGAACGGAAATGTTATCTTTACAAACACGGCAGTTCAAGGAAATAACTGCATTAAACATCGCGAGGGTTCTGGAATCGTTACTCTTAGAGGAATCACAAATCAGTGCAGAGCGCGCTATTTTGTTGATTTTTCAGCAAATATCGCAGTACCGACCGGAGGTACAGCCGGAGCAATCTCACTGGCTATCGCAATCAGCGGAGAGCCTGTTCTTTCTTCTCAGATGATTAGTACTCCGGCAGCAGTTGACCAGTACAATAATGTATCTGCTGGTATCTATATTGACGTACCGGCCGGATGCTGCGTGAATATCGCTGTCGAGAATACAAGTACGCAGGAAATCAACGTGGCAAATGCGAACCTTGTTGTTACAAGAGAAGCTTAGGAGGTGAACGAGTATGCATATCAAACATATACATGAATTGATTGAAAAGCTTTCTGAGTGCGCTTGTTCTGAACTTTCTAGCGGTATTGAAAACGTTAATACTTGCGAGATGGGACAGGTCATCGACATGATTAAAGACCTTGCAGATGCCGAATATCATGCAAGAATCTCAAAAGCTATGGAAGAAGCTGAGGAAGATGAAAAAGAGGAAGAGAAGTATCTTCTAAAAATGTTCAAAGACCAGTACGGTGAAGAGGATGCCAGGAGATATTATGACGAATACCGTTATAAGTCCGGCAGATTCGCTCCGAAAGGTCACGGAATGAGAAGAGGATACAATGAGCCGCCTTATTGGCACATGACTCCTGAGATGTATCGTGACTGGGACACTGATCGTGACATGGACAGAGACAAGCACGGAAGAATGTATTACACAGAGCCTAAATCATCCAGTCGCTATGATATGGCTCGCCGTGGCTATACAGAAGCAAGAGATACACACAAGGACAAGGACACTAAGATGCATGAACTTGAGTCCTACATGACAGAACTCGGAAAAGATGTAAGCGATCTGATTTCCGGCATGTCACCAGAAGAGAGGACTCTTGCGAAGTCAAAGCTTGCTACTCTTATCAATAAGATGTAATTCACGGGAGGGCGAAAGCCTTCCCTTTTTAAGTAGGTGATTTGATGAATTTCTATATCAATGATGAATTATGGCATGTCCAATATGAAAATCCATCCAGTGAGCTACTGAGACGGTCAGACGGTGTTTACACGCTTGGTGTTACTGACAGAATGACCAATACAATCTATCTGTCTAATCGTCTCTCAGATACCATGTTTGACCGCGTTCTTTCCCATGAGCTGACTCACGCTGTTTGCATGACCTACGGAATTTCTCTTCCTATAGAAACAGAGGAACGCCTTTGCAATTTTATTTCTGACCATGCGAGAGAAATTATTTCATTGACTGATTTGATTGAAAATATTTTGCTTGCTCGTGTTGTTTATTAATTCCATTTGTGCTATAATAATATCAGCGACGAGAAATATGTGAAGAACGAATGGGATTCAGATCAACAAGGGTCAGGAATCGTCAGCCTGAGTATACTGAGAAAAATGATAGTACAAAATACTGTCTTTACTCTCAGCGTACTCAGGCTTTTTTATTTCTCTCATATACTCCAGTGATGGTGCTGGATACGAAAAACGGAATACCGACCAGTGATGCGTCTGGTTACGAATTGAACGGTGCAGAGTCTATTGAGTTAGGCTCTGCTATTTCTGACAAAAAAATAAGAGTTGCCTACCGACCAAAGTACCAACTCTTAAAACAACCAATCTAAAAGGATGCTTACTAAATTATAATAGCACATCCTTTTGGAAAAACCAACGTTTTTATGAAAAGGAGAAGAAAAAATGAATGAATTAAGCGTATTTAAAAATGAGGAATTCGGAGAAATCAGAACTGTAATTATTGAAAATGAACCAATGTTCTGTTTATCAGATGTATGTAAAGCATTGGGTCTTACTCAGCCATCAAAGGTAAAAGAAAGACTAAATGAAAAGGGTGTGAGTAGTATTCCTACCCTTACAGCTGGTGGAGAACAGAAACTTCTCTATATTAATGAGTCCAATCTCTATAAGACGATTTTCCAAAGCAGAAAAGAATCAGCCGAGAGATTTACAGGCTGGGTAACATCCGAAGTCCTCCCATGCATCCGAAAGAACGGAATCTACGCAACAGATAACGTTATTGATAATATCTTGAATAACCCGGACTTCGGTATTGAGCTTCTGACCAAACTGAAAGAAGAAAGAGCAGCAAGAATTGAAGCTGAAAAGACAAATGCTATCCTTATGCATGTCAACAAAACATATACCATGACAGAAATTGCGAAAGAGATCGGTCTGAAAAGTGCAAATGAACTGAATAAGATTCTGGCTGAAAAGAAGATTCAGTATAAGTCAAATGGAACATGGGTTATGTACTCTGACTATAGCGATCTTGGATACGAGTCTATAAAGCAAGAAACACTTGATAGCGGTCGTGTGATTTATCACAGAAGAATTACACAGCTTGGAAGAAAGTTTATTTTAGGTTTGTTTGACTTAGCTGCATAATCACACTATAAGACTAATATTTTTGTAACGGAAATTGCACGGTTGATCCGTGCTTTTTTTGTGCAATCTATTGAGTTTTTCAAAAGAATGTAATACAATTACAGTATATCGAAAGAAAGGAAAAAAGGATTATGGGAAAATCAAAAAACACAGGAACAAAAATTTGCAAACATTGTCAGTCAGAAATACCAAAGAAAGCAAAGGTTTGTCCGAATTGTAGAAAGAAACAGGGTGGCAAGCTGAAATGGATTATCATTGCAATTGTAGTTATTGGAATTATCGGAGCTGCTATGGGCGGTGGTGGATCAGACGATTCCACAGCAAAGAGTGATTCAAACAGTAAAGCTGACACAGATGCTAAACAGGAAGAAACAATTGAGTATACACAGGTTTCTATCAGTGACATGGTGGATGCTCTTGACAAGAATGCAGCAGCAGCTTCTGATGAGTACAAAGACAAGTATCTTGAAATTACAGGAAAACTTTCAAATATAGATAGCGACTCATCATACATTAGCATTCTTCCTGAAGATGATGACTTTGCACTTACTGGAGTTCAGTGCTACACAAATGGAGATGAAGATATCATCAACGCTGTGAAGACTCTTTCAACTGGTGATACTATTACAGTAAGAGGAAAGTGTACAGATGTAGGAGAGGTTATGGGATACAGCCTTGACCTTGAAGAAATCGTACAGTAACAATTGAATATGGATTATTTTGGAGAGGGATTTTTATTCCTCTCTATTTTTTTGAATTTAGGTATTGACTTATCGGGCTACATATATTATCATAATTATAGGGCTACAGAAAGTGGGGTGAAAATATGAGTCCAAGAACAGGAAGACCAAAAAGTGAAAATCCAAAATCAAACCCTATTCACGTAAGGCTAGACAATGAAACAAAGGAAATTCTTGATGAATATTGTCAGCAAGAAGAAATTCCGAAGACAGAGGGGATAAGAAGAGGGATTCACAAATTAAAGTCTGAAATCAAAAAATAGAGATTCACACCTACCGACCAAAGTAATAGTGAATCTCCACCAAGTTAGAAGTTTCCTTCTGCAAATATTATAATGCAGACGGGGACTTCTTTCAAGAACATTTTTTTAAATTGAAAGGAGTTTTTATTATGCAGGAAATTAACTTAGAAGTAAATATTATGAAGCCAGAGGACAACAGAGCAATTCTCCATTACATTGCGGACAATCTTGTCTGCTATACCAGTCTTGCCAACCTTGCAGAATATTGTAAAATGTACGCAGCAAAGTATGATTTTATAATGATGTCTAAGGGGGACAAATAAATGAAAGACGTTGATTTTTACGAAGACAAAGATGGATTTTACAGAGAGCTGTATAGAGCTGACATCAAGAAACTGGTAGACGATCTGGAAGACGTTGACGCAATCAAGGTACTTCTTGACTATGCTTTTGGTTATATGGAACTGCAAAAAGCGAAAGCAAAATCAAAGGCAAGAGCAACAGTGTAATTTGATATGGAGGACAAGAAGATGGCAAAAGAGACAATTAAAGTAGAAACTATTTCATCTATGGAAGTAGCAAAGATGATTGAGAAAGACCATAAGAACTTGATGAGAGATATTGCAAAGTACACTAAATATCTCGAAGAATCCAACAAAGATTTAGGACAGCTCAATTTTGAGCCGTCCTCATTGGATGGGAAATCTAACGAGCTCAAAATTGAGCCGGTTGAAAATTGCATTATTAATTTGAATGAATTCTGGATGAATTCTACATATTTAGACGGAAAAGGCGAACGCCGACCTTGCTTTAGCATCACAAAGAAAGGCTGTGAGTTCATTGCCCATAAGTGTACCGGGCAGAAAGGTGTAGTCTTCACAGCAAGATATATCAATAAATTCCATGAGCTTGAGGAAAAGGCAAACAAGAACAGATTAATCCATGTGTCAGACAAGCCAGCTCCACGAGCAATTACATTTTACAAGAGAAATCTGTCTAGAATTGAATTGTTTGCTAAGATTGGCGAATTTACAAAGAGAGAAGCTATTGATGAACTGATTTCTTATGCATCGACTCGCTTTGATATGGAAGAAGCTACTATCCAATATATTGTTGATGTTGGTGAAAAGCCACGATACAGACTGGATATATTTGATTACTTCCCAGAAATCGGGGAATTTGGCGAGGAATACCTCAAGTTCATGATTGATTTTAATCTTTCTTCATATGCGGAAAGGAGAAAAAAGAAAAATGGTAGTAAAGAAGCTTAAAGTAAAAGTCAGCGATATGAAAAGCACGATTAACAATATTGAAGAGAAAACACGCCCAATCAGCGACAGTGTGGTTACAGATTACTTTGCGGAAGACCTGTTCCCATTGATTGCGATTGCTGACAAAGTGGAGATGGGGAAGACAAAAGCACTGATTTACGCTTTTAAGCTCGGTTTTAGAGCCGGGAAGATGGAGTTAAAAGAAGAATTGCTGAACAATTTCTGCAAATAATCAAAGAGGGGAGATCATTTCTCCCCTTGTTTTTTCTTTATAAACCGCTTGATTTCAAGAATCATCTGCTCTCTGCCCTCATATCTGTGGATATCATCAACATCCCTGGAAGTGATCGCGGAGCCGATATCGCGAGTATTTTCCTTGAGACGTTTGTCCAGGTACTCTAAAATGTCCTCGTACATGCCAATACTCCTTTTCTTTTTATCATAACATTTTTTGAAAACGGAGTAAAGTTCGCGGTTTTAGGGAAGAAATTTTGAGATTTTCAGAAAAAATTGGTGACAATTATCTAAATACCATTATATAAATACAATTAGATGCAAACTATATATGCAAGATATATATAAAAGATATATAGTAATGATATATAGTAAAGATATATATGATAGATATATAGTATGCATATATAGTGTTTATATATACCTTTTATATATAGCTTGATATATAGCTTTTATATATGGTATTATATATAGCATTGATATATATAAAAGATATCGTTTAAAAAGGAGTGATTCCATTGAAAAAATACCAGAAAGACGCGCAAAACCGTTATAACTCAAAGTTTGATATTGTGCAAGCTAGATTACCGAAAGGAACGAAAGAGCGGATACAGAGCCTAGACTACACTATAAACGCTTTTATCGTTGAAGCAGTAGAAACTATGCTTAAATCATTTGAAACGCCAACAGCCCCGATTTTAGAGCCTACAGAGAGCGTTTTGCAGATCGAAGAAGAGACGAAAGAGGTCGACCAGATGGCAGCAGTTGAAGTGATGCCATGGGAAGAGGGTTTTGTTGATCCTTTGTCTGAGTCAGAAGAGGAAAAGAAGAAAGAGAAATCTGCTAAATTCTTAGCTCGCAAATATGGGGAGCAAATCACTGACATTGTTATACAGAAAGACTTGATAAATACTTACAGCGTGGATATTTTTGCAAAAGCGAAAGAATACGTTAAGCACCCGGAACTACTGGAAGAACCGGAACAGGAAAGCAAGCCAGAAGAAAAGGGCATTCAATCACTTGAGGAATTAAACGAAGAGCTTGCAAAGAAGAGAGCAGAAGACGCTGCTAAAATTTCCGAAGAAGAAGAACGCCGTCAAAATTACTGGAAGAATATACAAGAGTCAAACAAAGCAGACATCGTGAACCATTTCAAAAGAATGCGAAACGGCTCTGAAATGACCGAAGAAGAGCGAAAGAAAGAAGCAGAACGGGAAGAATGGAAGAAAAAGAACAACAAGGAATTCGGCGTTTGATTCTGTGGCTTCGCAGAATGCGCCTAGAATCGATTTGAATTGGTTTAGCCTATACTTTATTGATTGATAGTATAAAATGGATTTAAAAGGAAAATAGGAGGTGCATTGTAAATGAATTTAAAAACACAAGCAGATGAAAACAAATACGTTGACGCTCTTAAAAAGTTAGTTGCCAAACAAAACAACAGGCCTTGTATGGAATGGCAATGTGGAGAATCATTAGTCAAAAGGTGCGACAAAGAGCCTTGCAAATGGTGCTGCTACTATGGTTGTTATTGCTGTATTAATTTAGACAGATGCATTTCAAAAATATTAGGAGATGGAATAGAATAATTCTGATTAAATCACTGTTTATTGGAAAGAAAAAAGATCCGGGAATTTCTCCCGGTTCTCCTTATATTCCGAATAATCTATCAAAGAATCCTTTCTTTTTCGGTGGGCGCTGCTGCATCCAGTGATTAATCAAACGCCATGTTTCGCCCTTGTCATACATCGGAACAACTATTTTTTTTACTCCGCTATCTGGATTCATGTAATATGCCTGCCCATAGCGCGGTAAATCCTCGCAACCGTTAAAGCCTAGTATATTTCTGCTGTCCTGCGCTGACCTTGTACGCAGTCCCACACGGGCATCAAAGTTGACCTTGATTTCTGTTGGAATTACCTTTGCAATCGGACACTGAGTTGCACAAATTAGATGAACACCGGCGGCGCGTCCTACTTGTGCGATACGTTGGATCAGTGGCATGACTTGTTTTTTGTTCGTGGTCATTAAGTCCGCTAACTCGTCAATAATTACATATAGCTGCGCTCCATGGTATTTCTTCTCGTGTGCTCTCTGCATCTGTGTATATCTCATTTCAATGATATTCATAGCCATCTGCAATCCTCTGACCATCTCAGCCGGTTCGGATGCGTAGAACGCCGTATGAGGAAGATATCTATAGTCTACGAGTTCCACCCTCTTCGGGTCGATAAGAATGAACTGTACTTGTGACGGTGCCTCAAACAGTGCAGTTGTGATAATCCCATTAATTACAACCGATTTTCCTGATCCAGTAGCTCCAGCCACTAACAAGTGTGGCTGCTCCATCATGTTCTCATATTTGACAAAACTCTTTCCCTCTGGTGTGATCCAATTTCTCTGTGCTTTCATTTTCTCAAGTCCTCCGTTTTTCTAGTTTAATGCCTTGTCGATTGCTTCTGCTAAATGTGGGAACGCTTCTTGCACTTCCTGCATTGTGTCAGATGTAAAGTCTCCGATTGTTTTCCCGTCCTTGTAAACATTGCCATGATAAACGCAATCTAAATCGCTAAAGCTCCAATCTATTCCGTTTATTTCTTTTGGGTTGTTCTTGTACCACATATCAATACTAATCATGCTATTTTCCTCCTGATTTGCTTAAAAGTTCCGGGGATTGCTCCCCGGTTGGTCTGTCTATTTGCGTGCGCCTTTCTCAAGTTCTCTGTAAAGAAGGTTGCAAGCTAATTTCTCCGCTTTGTCCTCTGTGTATCTTTCCTTTTCTTCCTCTGTCTCTTCGAGGATGTTTCCAAGAAAGTCGATCGCTGATCTGAGAAAAATATCATCAGCAACCGGGAACGCTGTTGGAAGTCCCTGCATCCAGTCCATGAACATTTCGCTTTTGCTTGCTCTGCCTGCGATATAATAACAGTCGTGTTCTAACTTTTCAACTCTGAACGCCTCCAGGATGTCCGCGCAGATCTCGTTAAAATCTGTCTTTGCTTCTCTGCCTTCGAATGTGTAATATTCGTTTGCAGCCTCGTAGCTGTCCATTATCTCTTTTCTGATGTTCTCCATTGCTTTTCTGCTGTTTGTTCTTAACATTGCTTTTTTCCTTTGCTCCTGTTATAATAGAGCTACCTTTCTTTTGATTGGTGCCGATCGGGTTTAGTTGGTAGCTTCTCCGATCGGCTTTTTGTTTTGTTGTTTTCTATGGTTATACTGTAGCATAGTTCAATAATTATGTCAATAGCATAGTTTAATAATTTTAAAATATTTTTGTTTCTTCTTATGTAATAATGAAAATTTTTCAACTAAATTGACAAGCATAGTTCAATAATGTATAATAGCATTATAGATAAGAAAGGAGTTTTGATAATGGCGTTCAAAGATAAAGAAAAAGAATTAAGCTATATCGCACAATATCAGAAAGATAACTATGATAGAATCACAGTGATGGCACCTAGAGGAACAAAAGACCAGATCAAGAAAGCTGCCGAACTGAAAGGAATGAAGATATCCGGGTTTGTTCTTGATTGCGTTCAGAAAGAACTTGAAAGAATGAAAGAATAGTTTAATAATGTATTGACAAGAATAGTTTAATAATGTATAGTAATACTTGTGAGAGATACTTACAAGTTGCCGCGGCAAGCGGAGAAAGGAGAACTATGAACGATATGACAATGACAGAGATAGCGAGACTGATTGAGGGACTGCGATCTGCTGGATGGGAAGAGAAGAAAATTAATGACTTCCTGCTTTACATCGAGAGCGGAGCAGAAGAGTACAAGCCAACAGAAGACAAATAAAAAGAGCCGCACAAAGCGACTCAGACACACAAGAGAGGGCGGAACTTGCCACCGCTCTCCAGTAAATAAAATCATAACACATCACAGCAAAAAGAGCAAGAAATGGTCATTCATGCTCTATTTTTTTTAAAATACTTGTTAGTTCAAACTAACAGGGCAAGTAGGGTTACAAAACTGTTAACAAATTGTTACGATAAATATTTAACAAATGCCAACTAAGCCAGTAAACACAAGGGCAAACAGGGATTTTATAAATGTTACGCTGTGCAAATTATTATGCTATTTGTATACAGATTGGATACAGAATGGATACAGGAGAAAAAAGATAGAAAACGAGAAAGAAAAAAAGAAAGAAGCAAAGAAATAAAAGAAAGAGTTAAAAGACAGAAATAAAGAGAGATATATACCCGACTTTCGCCGTCGAAAACAAACGCCCAGGAACGAACGCAGACCAAAAACCGATTGAAAACACGGACGCACACACCTTGATAAAAATTTAAAATTAATTTATTCGACACTATTGCAAACAGATTTTCGTTGTGTTATAATGGCATCAGCGACAAGAAATCCGTGAAAGCCGAATGGGAGCTGGATCGAAAAGAGCTAGGAATCGTCAGCCTAGGCATATCGAGAAAATAACAGACAATGAGCTGTTCAATATCTCGGTGTGTCTAGGCTTTTTTGTTTGGTAGATTATTTGACAGTATGGAGGTGAAAAACAATGGCTAAGAGAAGAGCACAGAAAACAGAGAGAGTAGATGCTGAGACAGTGAACAGTGTTGAAAGTGTTGAAGTTGATCCGGTCAACCTCAGAGCCTTAGTTGATGACGTGATCACTGATTACTGCATGAGAGATGATCTGGACGAATCAGACATTCCACCACAGATCTGGAATGACATCATCGAAGAGATCAGAATAACACTGTTCGAGAAGAACGGCAATCTGCTCTGGATCAATGGCAGCATTGGCGGAACCTATGACGATGAGAAAGTCATGAATGCCTATAAGATTTACAAGAGAATCTGCAATAGACACTGCCAAGTCGTAAATATCAAAGGGTTCTCGGATATGTCTGGGATAGATAAACAAACACTGTATAACTGGGATAGAGACAGTAGATATAACAGTAAATATAATCCTAGTAATAGTGGTGGTAATAGTAATAGACTAAGTAAAAAATATTTCGATTTGCGCAAGAAAATCATGGACGATAACGAGCAATCGCTGGAGTCAATGTTACAGGATAAGCGTATAAATCCTATGAAGGTGTTACCGTCACTTAACAGGCACCACATGTGGAACCTTCCAGGCGTTAGCCGTGAGAAAGTGGAGGCAAGACCACTGACCGCAGACCAATTGCCACAGCTGGGACAGGATCTGACGCCACAGATCGAGGAAAACGATTGATATTTTTTAAGATTTGAGAACGGAAAAACTAATGGTTAAAATAAATCATTGACTTTGCAGTGATTTTAAACATGAATCCATGGAAAACAGTGATCTTTATCGAACAAATATAGATTTATCCAATAGATTCATATGTTCGGAACAAATGTTCGACACGCTGACCGTATGGGGAGGGGGTTAAAACAGCTTTGAAAAATCGGCTTACTAAGTCCCAAATTTTAACTCAAAAACAAAAAGACCCTATGGAGGAGACGAAACATGAACAAAGACAAACCTGAAAATCTGAAAGATATATTCGGTTTTAGTGACCTGAAAAAAGTTAATCCAATCTACAGCGTTGAATTAATAGATTGCGGATTCGTGATTATTGAAGCATCGAGCAGCAAGGTGGATACAGAAAATGGGATAGTCACTTTTCAATCCGGAGATTCGGTCAATGCTATGTTCAGACTTAAAGATGTAAAAGAGTTCTGTAGGATTCACTAAGAAAAAGGAGCAAGGATTATGTTGATTAAAATTACATTGGTTGCAATTGTTATATGCATAGCGTTGTTGATAATCTCAAGAATGTATTTCAGAACACTCAGCACTAGCGGAAAATTAAGATTTGTAGCCGGAATTAATTACAGAAAAGGCGAAAAGCTATTTTTGATTGTTACGGGAATAACATACATCGTTACTTTTGCTTTAGTTATTGCATCTGTTATTTATTTGATTTTCAGATACGTGTAAAGGAGTCTAACATGAGCAAAGAAGGAAAAAGAACATGATTTACAGAGATGTGAAAGCACTTTGGAGGGTTGTCTGATGATTGATAAAGAAACGCAAAAAGCTGTTGATATGTTTTATAGCATTTATTTTGAGTTTTACAAGAAATGCCGAGATCGGAATACTGCAATTCAGCTGACATGTGCATTATGCGGTGTGAAAGTGCCTAAATTAGAAACATTTTCGTTTTTGTTTGGGAATAGTGACGCAAGAGGAATAAATGATGGGCGAGAAAGATAAGAGAAGATAGCTTGATTGTCTTTGAACAGGGAAAAGAAATCAGAGCGATTGTCAATAGCAAAGATATCAAGTACATCCTGAGAATTGAGTAGGAGAGAATATATGCTGAAAATAATTCAACGCCTGTTCTGCCGACACGATCACGTGGTGCATGACCATTCAGATCTTGTTCGACAGGAAGACGGAAGTTTCAAGACAAAACATTATTGACGGTGTAAGAGCTGCGGAAAGGTGATATCAGGAAAATGATTACAAAGAAAGATTTAAAAGGATTGAGTAAACGGGAACTGAAAGAGATGCTGTGTTTGGCAAGTCAGTGGTGCGAAGAGTGCGGACTTGTTCTTGAGTTCAGAGACTGTTCGATGGAATTTGCCGGACAGGAAATCGATGCAGATGCATTCGGAGAAGATATCGAATCTCTTGAGGATGAAACACTTCCATTCTCGTTTGACCCATATGAGGATTGCGACAGATCAGACCTAATTCGTGAAATCGATATTGCAGAAGAGAAGAACAGATATCTCGAAATAGACAATGAAGACTTGAAGACAGCAATTAGAGTTCTGGTTGATTTGTACGCTGGAGAAAGAAGATTCCTGGGCGATTCGTATGAATGATATCGGGTTCAAGGAACAGATTCTTCAGACATCATGTGAAGTTGTCAAAAGTGAGCTGATGAAACACGAAGAATTCTATGATGCGTTTGTCTCATCTGTTGAATCGGCACTGCATGAGATACCTGAGGTTTGCGAAAAGGCATCTGATATCGCTGAAAGAATCACGAAACGTATTTCCGGGGAGGAATGACATGAGAATTGCCGGGAAAGAAATCAACGATGAATGTGTTCACTGCGGAGAGATTCTTGAATGCGAACTTTTCAAACAGGGACACGGAATCAGACAAGAAAGAATGAATGTGGTGCAAATGATTTCTTGTCAGATGAAGCACAGGGAGAAGAGAAATGCTGAGTAGAATGCTTTTGATTTTTGCGAATATTACGATAGCGGTTGCATGGTTTGCGATGGCATGTGAGAATTACGAAGAAAAGAAATGGGGCAGGATGATGATTTCTCTGTATCTCTGCTTTATAAGTACCGCATCGATGTATTACATTTGTAAGTACTGAGAAAGGATTGAGAGAAGATGAAGAAATTAAGATGGGTTTTGGCAATTGCGTTTCTAATTGCCGGAGTTGCCGGAGGACTTTATTTCGGAGGTTATGATCTCCTGTTTAAACCGATTTTTACAGCTTGCATCGCTTGGGATGCAGGACAACTTACAGCAGCGATTATTTGGACAACAATCGTAAAAGTATTTCTCTCAGTGATTGTCATGTCGGTAATCATTTTTGCAGGATTTCTGGGATTCGGAATTACAATGCCGAAAGAATAAACTAATTAAGACATTTACTAATAATTGGTTTCATATATTCGTCCATGTGACGATTCTCCACCTACTAGCGGAAAGCTGAACAAAGGGACGTCACAAGTCCCGGTAGGTTTAGCCGATTCTGAAATCGGTTCCGTCAGAATATCGTTGTTGATTGTAATCTGACGTAATTAAGACTGGTTTTGCTGATGACATGCAAGTAATTGAATGACGATTCACCCAGTCGTAAGCCACAATACCATAAAGGAATTGGAGGTTCGAATCCTCCTTGTGGCGTTCTGAGTTTCACGGTTCTCAGAAACACCCCTCATGTACGCGCCCTATGTGCAGTAAATATGCCATTTTATTAGTTTTGATTCCCATAAGTTTAAAGTGATTAAAATAATTCAAAAACCGTGAAATGCTATCATAGCTCAAATGGATAGAGCAGTTGATTACGAATCAGCAGGTTCCCGGTTCGATTCCGGGCGGTAGCTCTCTCCGAATTTCGGAGAAAAAACTTTTTCATAACTTACTTTCCTTGCTACAGTGTAGCTGGAAGCCGTATAGCTTAATTGGAAAAGCGTTCGTTCTTACCCTACCCGGACGAAAGATTAAGGTTCGAATCCTTATACGGAAATTCAAACATGATTACCTCGGTGAAGAGTGATTTTTCAGTCATGCCGAGATGCAATGGTAACGAGATAGGCTTGTTCGAGATATTGGATAAGCTGATTCTTTCCACTAGGAGTGATCCTGGTGGTGGAGATGGGAACCATCAACAATGCCTTGCAGTGTATCATCATAGAGAAGTCAAATGCAGACTCCTTGTGGTCGGCGATCAATAGACGCTTGCAGTGCAAGAACAATCCATTTAGTTCGTGGTGTGAGAGACTACCAACAGCGATGGAAATTCTCAATAAGCTGATTTGCCTTGAAGCTGAGAAATCAGTGTATAACACAAGAAAGTCGTTAAAGTAGCGGTATGGCAAGTTCTTAATTTTACCAAAATGTTTTAAGTGGATAAAAAACATTAAACAAAATATTCTGAAAGAACCGTGAAATTTGTAGGTATCAATCCTATGTGTGCTTATACAGTGGTAGGAAGCCAAGAGTCGCTCTCAGAAGCTCAGACCTATCATCACAGTGGCAGAATATGACTTTTACCATGATTGAATAAGGGGAAACCCTAATCATGTTTGAATTAAAATTCAATCAGTGTTTTAGCTGCGGAGTTCGCTGAAGCTCGGAAACTAACGTTTTTTAAATAAAAGACGTGGTTTATCGATCATATAATAAACTCCAATATTATAAAGAACCGTAGCAGTGCAAGGATTCCTTACGGCTTTCGAGGTAAATTTCTTGCAGCTAAGGGCGTATAGCTTAAAGGTAGAGCACAGGACTTTGACTCCTGGTGTACTGGTTCGATTCCAGTTACGCTCGTTTGAAATAATTGGAAATGTGAAGAGAAGAAAGGAGAGCCCCGATGGGAAGAAAAATTAAGGTGCTTGACAGAGACAATTTTGTCGATGCTATCAATGATTATTGCAGCCATAAAATTACAATGGATGAAGCGGCAAAGAAAATGGGTGTCTGTACTCCGACATTCCGCAAATATCTCAGAATGGTTTGGATGGGAGAACCGCTGCCGGAAGAACTGTTCGAAAGGAAGAAATAGTTATGAATATTGAAAAGTGGAAAGAAAAATCAGAAAAATCCTTGAGCGAAGTTGAAAAAGAAGCAAAAATTCTTTTAGATCGCATTGAAAAAGCGAAGAAATGTCTTGAAAAGGTCAATGACAGACAGGATGCAAATAGATTCTTTGAAGAAAACGACATTGAGCATGGATTTAAGCATATATGTCTGTTTTAGGTGATGAAAATGAACGATGAAATGAGAAAAAATGAAGTAAAACGCGTGATTACTTGCAAAATGGAAGATATTGCCAGTTTGGTGGCTAATTCCGGTTATACAGTGACAATCAGACCGACAAAAGACGGGGCGAAGATTACAAGTCACAAAGAAAAGGTTGTGAAATAATGGATATCAGAATCGAAAGTGATGGAACAATTACAAAGGTTTTTGTTGATGGAAAACAGATTCAAAAAGCGACAATGGCTGATTTTATATTCCATGCGGAACCGGGAGAAGTTTATTGTTCTGTTGAAAGAGTAAAGACGGATGACAAGGGAGTTCCGATAATCAGCAAGAAAGATTGGAGCATCGTGAAAGAGACAGAAGTTCTGATTAATACATTGAAAGATGACTTGGTGATTGGAAAAGATCAGATTAATGAAAATTAAATATTAACAGCTCATGCCCGGATGCGGACAGGGAACAGGGGAGTGCTCCTTAACTTTTTTATTTTAAGAGTTAGGGGGCACTTTTTGTGTTATGGCGAGCGATTATTTGATTAAAACCGTAAAAGGGTATGAAAATTACATAGAGCGTAAAGGGATTGACGAACAGGTTCTAGATGCGTACAGAGAAGCCAGCAAAGTTGCCCTGTTTAATAACAAAGATAACGATGGATTGAAAATTTCCGGAAGAGCAAGACAGCTGTATGAGCAGTTTATAATGAACAGCACTGGCGGTACTTCATGGGATTTGGAAAAATATGCATTTGAGAACGGGACATATTACCAAATACTTGATGATTTCTACGATCTTATTTTAGCAGAAGCAAAAAACAAGTGCGTTGATAGCTACTTCCGGTACATCGAGAAGAAAAGAGAACCAAAAGAGCGATTTTACATGCCTAGAAGAAAGCAATTTCTGAAAATCGGTCTTGTAGATGGCTTACAAGGAATGCTTGATGACAAGTACGATATGCTCTTGATTTCCCTCATACCCGGCGCTGGGAAAACTTCAATAGAGAAATTTTTCCTCAGCGGAGTCATTGGATGGTACCCAAAAGACTTCAATTTGTTCTATTCGCATAGCAGCGACATCACAAGAATGTTCTATGATGGCGAACTGGATATTGTAAAGAATCTAGGGGAGTATTGCTGGCATGATATATTTCCGAATTTGGCTGTTTCTGGAGAAAATGCGAAGATGGAGCAGTTCAATGTTGGAAAATACAAACCGTTCCCATCTGTTCAGTGCACATCTGTTGGTAGTAAGAATGCCGGAAAAGTACGTGCTTCTAAGTTTCTACTTGTTGATGATATGATCGGTGGAATCGAAGAGGCGTTAAACAGGAATATTCTTGATAAATTGTGGGACAAATACGCCGTAGATGCCCGTCAGAGAAAGATTCAGGACACAGACGGGAATAACTGCAAGGAAATTCATATAGCGACTAGATGGAGCGTACACGATGTAATAGGACGTATTCAAAAGATGTATGAGGGTAATAACCGTGTAAAAACAATTGCGGTGCCAGACATTGATCCGAAAACAGGAAAAAGCAACTTTGATTATGAGTATAGCGGTTTTACTGTGGAATTCTTTGAAGACCAGCAATTACTCATGGACGATGTGTCATACAGATGTCTTTACAAACAGGAGCCAATTGAAAGAGAAGGACTTCTGTTCCCAGAAGAAAAGACAAGGCGGTATCTGAATTTGCCACATGGAGCACCGGAAATCATCACTGCTCAATGTGATACAAAAGGAAAAGGAACGGACTATTTTGTGCTTCCAGTCTTGCAGAAGTACGGAGAAGACTATTATTGTGTTGATTGCGTTTGCGATAATACAGCAGATTACGAATTACAGTATGAGAATGCATCAAACATCATTGTTGATAATCAGGTTCAAGAGTGTGAATTTGAGCGAAATGCCGGAGGAGACAGAGTAGCACTGGAAGTTAATAAGCGAGTAGAGCAAAAAGGATGGATATGCAATATTACGGATACTCCTACGGAAACGAACAAAGAAGCAAGAATCTATCAGTGCTCAAGCTGGATTTTACAGCACGTAATATTTAAGGATTCTTCACTTTATACGCCAAAAGAGCCGTATGGAGTAATGATGAGTCTTTTGACAAGATATTCTGTTTCAGATAAAAAGCAGCTTGACGATGTACCGGACGTTTTTTCAAACTTCGCTATAAGAATGACGGCAGGGACAAGAGAAGCAAAAGTCGAAGCGGTACACAATCCGTTTAGAGGAGGTTATAGATAATGGATACAAAAACATATTTAGGACAGATTTCAAAGTTAAATTTCAGAATCAAGAACAAAATGGAAGAAATTAATCAGTTGAGAGATATGGCTTGTTCTATTTCTGTGTCTCCAAAAGAGGTTAATGTTCAGAGCAGCGGAGAACCTGACAAAATGGGAAGTCTTGTTTCTAAAATTGCGGATGCAGAAGTAGAGCTTGCGGATTCTGTTGAACGGTCACTGCAAAAGAAGAAAGAAATTGCTCAACAGATTGAAATGATTCCAAATGCAAATCAGTACAGAATCTTATACAACAGATATGTATTATGCAAAGATTGGAATGTTATTAGTGTGGAAATGGGATGCACTTTCAGAAATGCCATGTCAATTCACGGTAGAGCATTACAAGAGTTTGAGAAGCTTTTCGGCTCTTATTATCTGTAATCACTTCACATAATTTCATATAATTTCACATCTTTTCACTATTTTTCCAAATACTTGACATGATATAATAATAATCGAAGAAATACAACTTGAGGATACATAATAATTCTCATAATCCTTTCTTAAAGATGCACTTGGAATGACGAACCAGGTGCATTTTTTATTGGTGAAAAACATGGTAAAAGAACAAACAATCTATTGTCCGAAGTGTAACAGGAAAGTTGGCACTTATGACGGAAAAGGAAAAATCGACAAAGTCTGTCGATGCAAGAAGTGTAACAAAAAGATTATTTTCAAAGTAGCAACGGGAGAAACAGTCAGGAAGTCGCTGCCAATTAGAAATTGCAGTAGCGGAATGACTTTTTTGATTTAAGGTGAAGAAATGAACAAGAATACTCTACAAGACCTTGTAAAAGGCAAATACGGAAGAAAAATTGCATATGCGAATGTCGAAGAGGTTGATCAAAGCAATATTTTGGAAGTTGTAGGGGAAACACTTGGAATCTTTTACTTTAACAAACAAGTTACTAAATATTTGTGGGACTACTACAAAGGAGATCAACCGATTCTGTACCGTACAAAGACGATCAGAGATGATGTGGTAAACAAAGTAGTAGAAAATCACGCTTATGAAGCAGTTCAGTTTAAAGTTGGACAGTCCTATGGAGAACCGTTGCAGTGCGTGAGTATTGTAAAGGAAAATATCAGTGAATATGTTGACGTGTTCAATAATTATTTGAGACGCGCTCATAAACATGCTAGAAATATCAGAGCTGGTGAGTGGCAGTCGGCAACTGGAACAGCTTTTTTAGCTGCTCAGTTTGAAAAACCTGGAGAAAAAATGCCGTTCAGAATTACAGTTCCAACTCCCATGAATACTTACATCATTTATTCATCTATTACGGAAGAACCGCTTGTTTCCGTTCAAGAATTAAAGGACTTGAACGGTGAATGGTATAAGTCATGCCACACGAAAACGAACCAATGCATTATCAAAGACGGAAAAGTTGAACAATGGGGTATACATGCGTTTGGTGGAATCCCTATTGTTGAATACCCAAACAATTTTGAGAGGATTTCTGATATTGAGCTTGTAGCATCCATGTTTGATGCAATTAACAATATGCAGTCAAACAGAATGGACAGCATTGAACAGTTTGTTAGTGCTTGGGTGAAATTTGTAAACTGTACAGTTGATCATGAAACATTCCAACAGATGAAAATGGAAGGTGCTCTTGTTGTTAAATCAAACAATGGTACTGACAATAAGGCTGATGTAGATATTATGACACAGGAGCTAAATCAAACTCAGTCACAGGTTGCAAAGCAAGACCTGTTGGATAATATCCTACAGATTCTTGCCATTCCTAAACTTGAGGGAAACACAGGTGGTGACACTCAAGGGGCGGTACAACTCCGTAACGGATGGGATATGGCTAAGACGAGAGGAAAACTGAAAGACCCGATTATTCAAGAGTCAGAACAAAGACTGAATGAAGTTATCTTGAATATTATTCGTGTAAGAAAAGGAAAAAATGAATGTCCTATTGATACGAGCCAGTTTGAAGTGATTATTAATCACAGCCCTATGGATAATATGCTAGTAAAGGCACAGTTTTTGGACTACTTGTTGAAAGATGGCACTCATCCGAAACTTGCATATGAGCTTAGCACATTATTCCCGGATAGTGAAAAAGCTTACATTCTTTCAAAGCCTTATCTGGATGTACTTTACAAGACTTCTGATGATGAAAATAAGCAAAATCAGATTGACGATAACGTTAATCAGAATAAAGAACAGGGGAACAATCAGAATTCAAATGGCAACAAAACGCCGGAGGTAGAAGAATGACATATGATTACACAGTAAAACAAGACGGACAGACGTATCCTCCGGGAACAGATGTGCCGGATATGGGGAGCATTGTTTGTACCGAAGCATCTGGAAATGTTAGAAGCTATGAAGCTCAGTCAAAAGATGTTGATAAGCTCCCGACTTATGTAGATGCAGGAAGTCCCTGTTTGATGTTAGACACATCGGAATTATACAAATTCAACTCTGAGACAAAGAGTTGGCAGAAATTAGGATAGTAGAAATAAGCCAGTCATTGAGAAATCAGTGGTTGGCTTTTTCTATATAAATTTGCATCCATGCGTCAAATGGAAAAAGAAAAAATCCATGCTGATAGAACAGCGAAATCAAATGTAGATCACGGAGGTAATAACTATGACAAGAGAAGAAGCAAAACAGAATTTGGTTGCATTAGGAATTGAAGAGCCGACAGATGCACAGGTCACTAATTATTTGAATCAGTTTCATAATAACAGACCAGCTCCGGAACCGAACCCAAATCCAGCACCAAAGCCGGAACCTCAGCCACAGCCTACACCGGCACCAGTTCCAAATCCACAGCAGAACCAAAATCCGGCACCACAGAACGATGACGAGATTGAGAAGCTGAGAAAACAGATTGATGCATTGCAGAAAGAGAATATCAAGAAAGATATTCGTGCTTATGCTGCTGAAAAAGGACTGACAGGTGAACAGGCAGAGAATGTTCTTGCTGGTTTCCAAGACAATTACGATCTTGCAAAGACAGCCATTGATTCCATGTCACAGATTATCGCCGATAAAGAAACAGCCGCCGCGCAGGCGAAAGAACAGGAAATCGCTAACGGTTCAAATAATCCGGGCGGTGGAAATCCGGGCGGTAGAAAACAAGATGATAAGCCGGAAGATGTGAAAAATGCAGAATCTATCGTTTTCGGCAACAAACAGAGTGAGCAGTCTGTAAAAGACTACTACGTTTTGAAATAAGGAGGAATTAAGCAATGGGTAAACCAATTGTAAGAGATTTTACACAAGGTAAGGGAATTCTGAAGTTCTTCCCGTATGAGGGAGCTGCTTGCGTAGTACAGCAGTCAATGGTATCTGCGGCAGATGACAACGGAATGAAAATTGTAAAAGCTGGAACACCGTATCCGTCCAATGATGCTGAATGCCTTGGATATCTTCTTGAGGACGTTGATGTTACACAGGGAGATGCACCGGGAACATATGTATATCAGGGAACGATTGATTGGGAAAAAGTAACAGGTCTTTCAATTGCAGATGCAGCAAGAAAAGCGACTCCGAGAGTTACTTTTTACGGAGCACCAAAGATTGCAGAAGGTTAATTAAGGAGGAATAACAGACATGGCATTACCATTAAGTCAAGCATTTACAGCGAGAAGCCTTGGGGTTATGTGGGATAACTACAAAGCGTCTCTTGCACTTCCACCGTATCTTGGAAGACAGAAATTTGGAACAACAAAACAGGATTCACTGGAAATGAGATATATCCTTGGTGAAAATTCTCAGCCAATCTCTCTGAAAGCATCCAACTTTGATGCACAGGCAGAATTAAGAGATGTTGGTGGATTCCAGGATATCCAAAACGAAATGCCGTTCTACAGAGAGTCCTACATGGTAACAGAAAAAGAGGAGCAGCAGTATGCGAACTATCAGTCTGCTGAAAACTCAAATCTTGCAAATCAAGTACTCAGACAGATCAGCAAGAAACCTATGAATCTGATTCAAGGAGCGATGGTAGTTCCTGAGAGACAGATTTGGCAGTTGCTTGCTCCGTCAGATGGTGTTCCGAAAGTTACTGTTAAAATCAAAGACAAGACATACACAATTGATTACACAACAGACAATGGAGCAAAGCACAAGGCAGATCACTTCGTTGAAATTCAAGGCACATCTGATAAGTGGAATGTTCCGGCAACAGCAACACCACTTCAAGACTTGATCGACACAAGACGTGATTTCGCAAAGAAGACAGGATATTCTCTGACAAGATTTTCTATGAATACAGAGACATTTGAGATGATTCTGAAAGCAGAAGATACAAAGAAACAGGTACTCGGAATTACTGCTTACAACGGCGGTATCAGAGTAAGACAGGCAGATGTTCTTTCTTATCTGAGAGAGTACGGAATCGAAATCGAGGTATATGACAAGATGTATGTTGATGAATCTGGAACAACACAGTATTTCATCCCAACAAACATTATTTCTTGTCAGTCAGCAGGAGTATATCTTGGAGACTACGTATTCGGAAGAACACCGGAAGAGAGAAGCGGAGACCTTGCCGGAGGAAATCTGCAACTTGTTGAAACTGGTATTTCTGTCTACACATATGCAACAGAGCATCCAATCAATACTCATTGCGTAGTATCTATGATTGGTCTTCCATCATTTGAGGGAATGAACAGCGTTGTTGTTATGAAAGTAGCGTAAGAGGTGATCGGATGCTTGCGAAGAACATTATCAAAATGAACGGCAAGTGGTACAAAGCAGGAGAAGAAGTCCCGGAAGGAACTCCGGGGCGGTATTCTGAAAAAATGCAAATACCGGTAGAGTTTAAGTATAAGAAAACAGACATCAACAGAATGAGCACTGCTGATTTGAAAGAATTGGCAAGAGAACATGAAGTATCAAATGTTGACGATATGACTGGACAAGATTTGAAAGAATACTTTATTACAAAGTTTAATCTGTAGATCGTGAGGTGCAGCTATGGCAATTGAAGACAGAATCTATGAAAAATCAGTAGAATACTTGTCTGATATTTCAGAGCTTGCCGATGAAAAACCATCAAAACTGTTAATCGGATTCGTAACTGAGAAATTTAAGCAGTGCAGAAACTATCCTCCGTCTTTTACGGATGCAAAGATAGAATCTGACATGGAAAAACATTTGAACACAATCGCCATGGCTGTGGTTGACCTAAAAGCGAAAGAAGGAGCTGAGGGAGAGACAAGCCATAGTGAAAATTCAATCAGCCGTTCTTATGAAAATGCTTATGTTTCAAGTTCGATATTTAATGACGTGCTTCCGTATGTTCATTTTTTATAGAAGATTGTGCGTGACCATTTTGCTAATGTAGGCAATATGGTTGCAGGGTATTAGCTAATTTGGTGGTGGGCAGCTAATGGAAATAAGAAAAAGGCAGGTAAATGATTGATGACTATTGAAATATCGACAGCAATCATTATAAGTGCGGTGTCAGTTGCTTTTTCCATTTTCTTCGATTTGAAGAACAATAAACGTTCGGACACAAAAGATATCGAAGAAAGAGTTAAGCAGAACACAAAAATCAATATGAAACTTGATAACATCTCTTCCTTGAGTGAGGACATCAAAAGTGAGATTTCTCAGATGAAAGATAAGCTTGATTCTCACAATGGAAGAATAATCAAACTGGAAGACAGTGTAAAGAGTGCACATCACAGAATTGATACACTGGAAAACAGAATGAATGGTGGTGAAGAATAATGGATATTTTTTCAATGGAAACCGTATTGGCGATCGTGGTTATTACTTATCTTGTTGGACTCGGAGCAAAGCTGTGTCCGAAAGTAAAAGATAATTATATCCCTGTGATTGTTGGTGTGGCCGGAGGAATTCTCGGAGTTGTTGGAATGTATGTAATTCCTAACTTTCCAGCAACAGACGTTCTTGATGCAATTGCAGTAGGAATTGTATCCGGACTTGCAAGTACTGGTGTAAATCAGATTCAGAAGCAAGTAAAGAAGGTGACCGTAAGTGAGGACACTGAACAGAAATAAGCAGAAAATGTACTACTCCTTGCAAGATGGTACGTCTCCGGTATATATGACTGATGATGATGGAAATGTGAAGTACATCGAAGTAGATGGAGAACAGACTCCTGTTGAGTCAGGAGAGACTGAACCACACTACACGGAACCTAAGTTATTCAGAGCGAATATCAATTCTACATTGACCGATACATTTATTCGGGCTTTTGGCATTGATGATTCCTCTGACAAGGCAACGATTGTCTGTGCAAAAGGAACTCTTCCATTGGTAAAAGGAGCGCGTATTTGGCGCAATTCAGCCATTAAATACAAAGACCCAATAAATATGTCAAACGTGGATGAAAACTCCGCAGATTACGTTGTTAAGGACGTCAACGACGAAGCTATGCACGAAGATACATTCTTGCTTCAACGATTGATTAAAGAGGGATAAGAATGAGCACAAAAATCAGTTTCGGATTATCGCAAAAGAGCATTGATGAAGCAATCAAACAGATTGAAGCTTACCAGAAATCGCTTGATTCAAAGTTAAGCTTGTTCTGTGAAAAATTGATTGAGAGAGGACAGACTGTCGCAGTTGAAAAGCTGACAGAATCTCCGCTCGGGAAAACAGTGACTCTGAAAAGTGATAAGACAGAAGAAGAGATGGGATGCAAAGCGGTACTGATTGCCACTGGTGAAGTAAAGTATCCAGAGGGAAGAGAACCGTTCAATCTTCTGTTCGCTATAGAATTCGGAGCCGGTGTTCGTTACAACAGCATCCCAAACCCAAAAGCCGGAGAGCTTGGATTCGGTGTTGGCAGTTATCCGGGACAGACTCATGCTGCTGATCCGAACGGTTGGTACTACTTTGGTGATGATGGAAAATGGCATCATTCTTACGGTATCAAAGCAACTATGCCGATGTACAATGCAAGCCTTGAAATGATTAAATCCGTTTCAGAAGTAGCGAGGGAGGTGTTTGGAAGTGGATAATTCATGGGTTTTCGACTTAGAGACACACATCTTCTCTATTGTTCAGAAGAAAGTAGGAGATAAGCTGAAAAGTAAGTATCCGAACATTCGTTTCACGACTACTTCAAAACCTAAAGGCGTGACCGTAAAATATCCAACAGTTTACATTCGTGAATTGCCTGGTGCAGAAAAAGCACGCACTTTGGACGGTGAAGATATCAGCGGAATCTTGTATTCCATGCAAGTGGAAGTAAGTACAGATAAAAGTATTAAAGAAGCTAAGGCGGTTTTGAAAGAGGTTGCCTTGGTATACAAAAATATGGGGTTTGAAATTAATTCATTTCCCGAAGAGAGTGACGGAGACGAATATTACCGATGTGTAATGCGAGTCAGACGAACTCTCGGAAACATAGATGCGTTGCACTGAGCCGAAAGGCTCTTTTTTATTGCCTAGATGGCAGAAATGGAGGTAAAAAATGGCTTCAACCAGTTATAAAGTAAGAGCTATTTACAAAGAACTTGATGATGGTGCGGATTTGTCAACTGTTGATTTTGCCGGAAGTTACAAACTGCTTCTGAAAGCAAAGTCAATGCCAGCTCCGGTGTCTGCACCAAACACAGTTGAATCAACAACTATGGAAGATGATGCACAGACATTTGAAATGGGTATTAAGCAGTCCGATGCAAAAGAGGTAACAGGGAACCTTGAAAAAGAGTACCTGGACAATATTGACAAACTTGAGAAGAAAAGAGTTGCTATCTTCCAGTTATATGGAACAGACGGTATCGGTGGAGTTGCGAAATATGCATACGTTGCACAGGTATCCGCTACTCCGTCAGACGTTGGTGGTGTCGATGAAATCTGTGAGATGACAGCAACCATCATTCAGAACACTGTCGCAAAGAAAGTGACAGACGAGTATACAATCGTTGACGCTGGAAACGGCACATTTACAGTAACAAAGGGGTAACACGTTCCGAGCAAGACAGGTCAGCGAATACTCGGAACGTAAAATTTGATTACGCTGACATTACAGAATAACAACAGGAACGGGCGCTCTTAGGGGCGCCCTTCCCATATAAAATTACGGGAAGGAATACAAAGACATGAAAACATTTGAAATTAATGGAAAAGAATATTCAGGGAAACCTTTTGACTTTAACCTTGTTTGCGACCTTGAGGACATGGGCGTATCAGTTGAATCCATGGAAGAGAAACCGATGAGCATGGTTAGAGGATATATTGCGCTGTGCATGGGAAAAAGACGTGCAGATGCCGGACTTGAGATTCAAGAGCATATTCTGAATGGTGGCACAATGGATGATGCAACCAAAGTAATGCAAGAAGAAATGGAACAGTCTGATTTTTTTCGCAACCTCAACAAGAGAGCGGAAGCGGAAGCTACAAAGAATCAGGAGAAGAAGAACACTGGCGGCAGAAAAACAGCAGCAGCGAAGTAAGATCGTATCGTTCTCAGCGTGAGTTTTTCACCTGTGAATGGTATCCGCAAGCAAAAAAAATGGGAGTTGGCTGGACAGAATTTTGGAGCATGAATCCTAGAATTCTGAAAGCGATATCTGCCGGATACGAAGAGCAACTCCTTGATATTGATTATATGAATTGGATGTCAGGGCAATATCTTATCAGTGCAATCAATACGTGCTTTGTCAAAGAAGAAAAGTATCTGAAGAAACCGATTCTGAAAACTCTGATTGAAGAATCACGGATGACTGATGAAGAACGTGAACTTCGTGAGATGGAAGAGGAAATCAGAAAAATGGATGCTTGGATTGCAGCAGACAGGGCAAGAGGATTGCCGGAGACATCGATAAATTAGGATGGGTTCACCATCCTTTATTTTTTGTAAAAAGGTGGTGAAAACATGGGAACAGAGGTGGACTCTCTTGAGGTAAAAGTTGAAGCTTCAGCTAAGTCAGCAAATGCTAGTTTGACTAATTTGGCAAAAAGATTAGGTGATGTATCGAAACAGCTTCAATCTGTTTGCTCTTATCAACCAACAATAGATGCACTTACTGGAAATCTCGATGGTATTTCTAAACTTGATTTTAAAAATGTAAAAGATTTAAAGAATGCTATTAAGACAATTTCCAAAGATATGGCAAAAATCAATGGACGGCAAATTAAAATCAGCGTAAACAAGCTTGGAGATGTAGAAAAAGCCGCAGAGAAAGTGACAGCCCTTTCAGAAAAAGTTGCAGAAGCATCAAAAAGCATAAAAATTTCCGTTGATTCTTCTGAGGTTAATTCAGCAAAAAAAGCTTGCGATGAACTGAAAAAGAAAACTTCCGGTTTAAAAGCAAGTGCTCAGACCATCAAAAAGGCAAGCGGACAACTTGGTGCATCTGATGGTAAATCCGTATTGAGCGGAGCAGAAACGAGACAAAGATTTTCGAGCATCGCCCCAGATAAAGACAAAGGAATTGCTGAAGAAGAGACAAAAGAAGCGTCTAAGCTTTCAAAGATTCTTTCAGGCACTCAGAAAGTTTCAAAATCTCTTTCTAATACGTTCGGGAAGATGGGGAAAACAGTTAGTGGCGTAGTTTCTAAAGCAAAAGATCTCAAGAATTTGATTACCAGAACAAACAAATCTGGTGGTCAAATGTCAATGGGAAGAATGCTTGGAATGTCACTTGTATTTTCCACTGTATTTTCAGCATTAAGCGCAATAAATAATGCTATTAAAGAGGGTTCCAACAATCTTGTTCAATACAGTTCTGATTACAACAAGAGCATTTCGGGCATTGTCACATCTCTTCTGTATTTGAAGAATGCATGGGCGGCGGCTTTTGCTCCGATTATCAATGTAGTCGGACCGTATATTTCAGCATTTATTGATATGCTCGCCAATGCAATGAATAAGGTCGCGCAGTTCATGGCTGTATTGACTGGAAAAACAGCAGTTGTTCAAGCAAAAAAAGCATGGAAAGACTACGGAAAAACACTAACATCAACTGGAAGTAGTGCTAAAAAAGCTGGAAGTGATGCGGCAAAAGCAGCAAAAGACCTTGAGAACTATACTCTTGGAATTGATGAACTAAATGTGATCCAGCCGACAACATCAAGCTCAAGTTCAAGTGGTGGATCTGACGGAAGTTCCGGTGCTTATACGGGACCAGATGTTTCGGAGATGTTTGAGACAATAGAACCAACTAAAGCGATCTCTGATTATGCTAAACGACTCAGAGAAGCATTCAAATCTCAAGACTGGACTTCTCTAGGATCAATCATGGCAGAGGGCGTAAATGCCGGAATGCAGAAATTATATGACATATTTGACTGGAATAAGCATGGGAAAAAGATAACTTATTTCTGCAATGCTTTTACCACAACAATGAATAGCCTTGTTGACAATATTGAATGGCCGTTAATGGGGGCTACTGTTGCTGCCGGAGTGAATACGGTCTTTAATACTGCGCAGCTTTTGATTACCGGGTTTAACTGGACGAATCTTGGAACAGGAATCGGAACAGCTATTTCAACAGGAATTCAAAACATTGACTGGGGGACGATAGGATACACTCTCGGAGCGTATTTTATGATTTCTTGGAACACCCTTGTTGGGATTCTGAGAGAGCTTAAAGGTGAAGACATTGGAATGGCGTTGGCTGATGCTTTTAACGGTGCGTTAGATTCTATCAATATTGGAACAATCGGAGAATCCATCGGAAGAATGGTTGCTCTTGTAATAGAGTCAATTAGAACATTTATTCAGAATGCCAATTGGAAAGAGCTTGGATCACAGATTATTGAGGGAATAAAGAATGCTTTCAAGTTTGCTTCTGATGGTGGCGAAAATACAGGAATACTTGCATCGGTTATTGGAATCGGAGCAACAGGTGAAATCACAAAGAAAATAGCTGAAATTCTTCCCAAATTAGATGGAATGGCAGAAAAATTCAATAAAATAAAGGAAGTAGCAGGAAAGTTAAACTTTAAATCTCTTATTACATTATCTCCAACAACTTTATTGATTGTTGCCGGAATTACAATTTTAGCTGCTGAACTCATGGACTTGTGGAAAACTTCTGATGGATTCAGAGATGCTGTAAAAAATGCTGTTGGGGAAATTGGAAGTGCTTTTTCTTATGCGAAAAAAGAAATTTGGGATAACGGATTTAAACCGCTTTGGGAGAACCTAAAAGAACTGTTTAATTCTATTTACGATTTATATGAATCAAGTGGAGCGAAAGAGCTGTTCGAATCAACAATGATTGCCGCAGTGAAAGCAATTGGGGCATTACTTTCCATAATAATCAAAAGAATAGCACAAGTTGTTTCTACTATTACCGGAATGGTGAGTGGAGCGATAAAGATAATTCAAGGTTTAATTACATTTGTGACAGGTGCATTTACTGGAGATTGGGGAAAGGCTTGGAAAGGAGTAGAAGATATTGCGCTTGGATTTAAGCAATATATTTCATCTTTATTCCAATTGCTTTTCGGAACAATTACAGCGATTTTCTCACCAATTGCTCAGTGGTTCTCGAAAAAATTTCAAGCTGCTAGAGACGGTGTAACGAATGCATTTTCTGATGTTGGGAAATGGTTCTCAGCTAAGAATACAGACATCCAAAATGGAATGAAGAGCATAAGTTCTTGGTTTGGAACGAAATTTAAAAGCGCACGTTCATTGACAAATGCAGCATTTTCAAACATCGGTTCTTGGTTTGGTCAAAAACGTGAGGATATCAAGTCAAATATGAAGCCAATTGCTCAGTGGTTCAAGGATATTTTTAATTCTGCCTACAACGGAATTACTTCAATTTTTGACAAGATTGGTGGGTACTTCAACACGGTAGCTGGATGGATTAAATCACCTGTTTTAGGCGCAGTAAAAGCAATTGCTAATGCTGTGAACTGGGTTTACGACAAATTAGGTGGAAACGGCGATTTGATTGACGTATCGAATCTTGATAAATACGCAAGCGGTACAAACGGAGTCGCAAGAGATTCCTTTGGTGTTGTCAATGACCAGTCAGGAAATACCTACAGAGAACTTGTCCAGTATCCGAACGGACAGACTGTAATTCCAACAGGAAGAAATGTAGTTCTCCCGATGCCAAAAGGTACAAAGGTAATGCCAGCTGGTCAAACAGCAGCATTAATGGGAATTACTGGCGTAAAGAAGTATAAATCTGGAATCGGTAATTTCTTTGGAAGTACAGCAGACAAAATCAGCGATATTGCAAGTAACATTTTCAGTTACATCAAAGAACCGAAGAAGCTTCTTAAAGCGGCAATTGATAAATTCACAGATTTGACAGGAGCACTTGAGCCTGGAATCACAATTGCGAAGACGGCAGTTAATTCACTGTTTGAAACAGCAGTTTCCAAAATCAAAGGGTTCTTTGACAGTTTCGGTGCTGTTGATTACAAACCATCTGCCGGAGTGGAGCAGTGGAGAGGACTTGCGAAACAAGCTCTTTTACTGACAAATCAGTTCAGCGAATCCAATCTGAATGCCTTGTTAACTCAGATGATGCATGAGTCGGGTGGAAATCCGAACGCTATCAACAACTGGGATATCAACGCAATCAGAGGTATTCCGTCAAAAGGACTGATGCAGGTAATTGACCCGACATTCCGTGCAAATGCGATGGCTGGATTCAACACAAACATATACGATCCACTGTCAAACATGATCGCCGCCATCAATTACACAGTCAAAAGATACGGAAGTCTGTATGCTGGATGGACTGCACGTGGATACAAAGGATACGCAAACGGTATCGGTACATTCAAGCTGTCTGATATGGTCGGGAAATATTCTGTAGGTGGATTCCCTCAGAATGGCGAGCTGTTTGTGGCGAATGAGAAAGCACCGGAATACGTTGGAAGAATGGGAAATAGAAATGTGGTTGCCAATAACAATCAGATTGTGACCGGAGTATCCAACGGAGTTGCAGAAGCGAATAAAAATACAGAAAGACTTTTACAGAAGCTTATCGAGCAGAATGAGAGACTTCTTAGAAAGAATACATCACTGATGATGAACAGTAAGAAAGTAAATAAGGAACTGTCAAGGGGAAGTAGAAACTCTGGATACAGTTTCAGTACAACATAGGAGGTGCTAGGATATGTCAATTAAATTGAGTGATTTCATCATTGTAAATGGTCATCAATATCCGGCACCGAAATATTATCCGAATTTTCAAGTTACGACTGCTACAAATGCTGCGAGAAATGCAGCGAATAAAGTGGTTGGGCAGAAAATCGGTCGTGATAACTATAAGATAGATTCATTGGAGTGGCCGTACTTAGATGCGGCAACTTGGTCAACAATGCTACAAGAGTTTGATAAGAATTTCTTTAGCAGCGTTCGATTTTGGGATATGGTAAATAATAAGTGGCGTACATTAACAATGTATTGCGGAGACAGGACGGCAGATGTTTTCAAGATTGATTCATCCGGCCGTCCTATTGCGTATATCAACTGTAAAATGAATCTGATTGATGCGGGGTGGTAGTATGTACGAAGTATCAGATGCATATAGAGAATCAATGAAAAATCCGCTGAGAAATGCTTCTTACATGAAAGTAACACTCGGCGTTATAAATGATACAGCACAGAGTCAGGCATTGCTGAGTAATCAAAGCCAGTATGCCGGATTTTCTGATTTTGATGGAGTGTTTGAACAGAAAGAAGTTCAAAACCAGTATGCAACATACGAGAATAATTTTTGGCTGTTAGATGGATCTATGAGATTTTTGCCAGATGCAGCATCTCAGTATGAACCTGTTGGAATCGTATCGAAGAATCTGTTTTCAAGCAGTTTCTCAGTGAAAATGACATTTCAAGAGAATGTTGACATTGCCGGATTGACCATCAAGTTTTCCGGGAATTATCCTAGCGAATTCAGCATAATCACATCTGACGGAACATCAAAGAGTTATTCGAACATCAGTTTGAACTTTACGACAGATGATAGATTTGATAATACAACTTCTCTTGAGATAAAAGTCACTGCAATGTCAGCTACAAACAATCGTGTGCGTATTGAGAGCATTTTATTTGGCAATGCGGTAGTTTTTACAGATAATGACATAATCAACGCAGAATCGGCTTCTACGATGTCACAGATCAATGAGGACTTGCCGGAGATTAACTTCACGCTTACTCTTGATAATAACGATAAGAAATTCGATTACGACAATAAGGAATCAATTATCAATTATCTAAGGACAGGACAGGATGTAGTTGTTCAGATGGGATATGACCTTGATGATGGAACAACAGAGTGGATTTTGTTGCATACATTAAAGCTGAGTGAGTGGTCAGCAAGTGACGATGAAGCGAGCATTAAAGCCGTAGACGTTCTTCAACAGTTCGGTGATGGTGACTATTACCGTGGAGACTGGCACGCAAAAGGAATTACACTGTATGCTTTGGCAAATTATGTAATTGCTGATGCAATTGGTACTTATTCGATTCCTCAAGACAAGTTTTTTATTGACAAATACTTAAAGTCCGTAGAGGTCAGAAACCCTATTCCATTAGTGTCGCATAAAGAAGCATTGCAAATTATTGCTAATGCCGGAAGATGTGTTTTGACTGTGGATAGATATGGAAAAATCTGTATCAAGTCAGCATTCGACCCGGATGCAGAGACGACTTCTACTGAGACTGCATATTTCTCTGATGTTTCCAATGTGAATATTGACAATGAAAAGACGCGTTATGCTACATATGAAGATTCAATGTGGCAGCTCAGTAAAAGACCGCCGTTTCTTCCGAGGACCGGTGTTAAAGATGATGTTGGATTTGTTACAAAAGATATTGCTCCTAAAGGAGGAACGTTTTCGACACCTCCGCAGATTGTAAAGACGTTTGAGGTTCCTAGAAAAAGCAATGGAATGAAAATAAAAGTGTATTATATGTTCCCACGTACGATGAGCATTAACACTTATTTGAAAGACCAGATTGTTGAATCTATCGGAATTTCTGATGGAAAAATCAACTATGCTGATGTGAAAACATGGACTACAGATCACCAGTTTAAAGAATTCGACAAGATGGTTATTGAGTTTGGAAGAATCAATGCAAATACAAGACTTGTGGTTGATTATATTGATCTTGGTGAAAACGTCGATTACACAATCGAAAGAGATGATATGTATTCCAGTCCGACTATGAGTAAGCCGGAGAATATCAAGCGGTTAAAGAATATCCGAACTGTGTATTCAAAATCCGATACGCTTGAAGAAGTAGTAAGCGAAGAGGTTGAGTGGACGAATGAAACTTTTCTATATACGTTTGACGAACCACATCATTCTTATACAGCTTCTCTTGAGAATCAGGCAAATGGTCAAAGTGTTGAGATTTCGGACAGTGGAGCATACTTTGTTGAACTTAAACTTAGCGGAAATGACATGGGCAAGAAGGTTCAAGTCATCGTTAACGGTAAAAAATTCAATCAGTCAAACGCTTATTCCGTTGCGGAAATCAGCAATTACGGCGTTGAAAAAGATTGGAGCAATCCGCTGATATCAGACAAACAGTTGTGCGATAAAGTTTGCAAATGGGTTGCTGACTATTACAATCCAGGCATAGACTACTCTATTGATTACCGTGGAGAACCGGCACTTGATGCAGGAGACACAATCTATCAAGAAAATCGTGACGGAGAAATGGTCAAGACAGTAGCGGAAAGCGTGTCGCTGACCTATGACGGAACTGTAAGTGGAACGCTTGAGACAAGGAGGTAATAGCATGGCATCATTTTCCGCACCTAGAACTGATTGGAATGTGAATTCCTTTTTCAGTTATGGAGCATATAACAGAATCAAGAATAACATTCAATATCTGATCGACTTGTCTTTTGAGTTGTTTCCTGAATACGAATATGAGGATATGGGTAACGACAAGACATATTCCGATTTCCCGTATGCAGATGAATTCAATCTGATTGAATTGAATTTGAAGCTTTTACATGACAAGTCGTTCGGTTTTGTAAAATACACATTCTCAGATATGAAGAACTGGTATCCAAATCAGCAGACACCGTCTTATGAGGATATGAACAGATATGAACAGATGGCTGTTGATTACTACAATGGTTTGAACAGCATCAAGAAAAACAAGAACAAGCTCGGTGATATCAAGCTTGGAATGAAGTTATAGGAGGCATCGTTATGGCATTAAGAACTGATTTTAAGGACAGCGTATTGAAAGACACAACTGGAAATAAGAAATACAAAATGACGAACAACAGCGACAACACGGTTTCGTTCACTGATGTTACTGAGTATTCTCAAGAAGGAAGTTCCTACGGGGCGAAGGAAATCAATGAGGAAAGAGAAGCAATTAACTCTATCATCTCCCCTAAAACAAGGACTGTTGAAGGAAGCTATTTGACATGTGATGTTGCAGAATCAGGAGCTATTACATGGTTTAGAATTTCTAGCAATACGACATCAAAACTTACAAACGGAACTGAATATAAACCGTTTACTGTGACGCCAGCGCCTCTGTTCGGAATATTCCGCAGAATCTACATCACGGATTCTCTCGGTTTTATTTTCAAAATCACAACTAGCGGACAAGTTAGTATCACTCCGTTCGGCGGAGATATTCCAGTTGGAACAGGAATTAATGTGTCTGAATTCTTTATGAAATCGCAGGAGTGATGTTATGAGAACATTAAAATTCAACGTAAAAGAGCAGAGGATAGAGAAAGCAAAGAACTGTGATTTTAGTGATATCGCAAGAGGGACAACGGGATATTTGAAAGCACAGTTTTCTTTTTCCTCTGACTGGAACGGATACGCAAAGATAGCTGTTTTCAATGATGCATGGGACAAAGTAGAAGAGTACAGACCAATTATTGGTAATGAGTGCGAAATCCCGTCAAAAGTTCTTGACAGCATCTCATTCAAAGTAAGGGTTATCGGCGTATCAGAGGGAAGAAGACTCACCACGAACAGAACGGAGGTGGAGCAGTGACAGAGCAAGAAGCATTAGCTGTAGCATTGGCAGAACAGGAGCTTGTAAAGCCGGTCAATGACATTCTGATGATTGACCCGGAGACAAGGACGATTAATGTTCCTGATTCAGAAAGACTTTTCGGTGTGCAGTCAGATGAAAAGGCTGAAAGAAAGTATTTCAAGTGTCCGAAAATCGTTGGAAACAACATCAATCTTGCGACCATGAATCTGTACATCAACTACAAAAGTCCGAATCAAGCAGATGAAGAGGGAGACTCCTACATTGTACAAGATGTTGTGACAAGCGGAGACTACATCACATTTTCTTGGGTTCTTGGTCGAAATGTAACAAAATATACAGACGGAATTCACTTCTCTGTCTGCGCCAAAAAGTCAAACTCAGATGGCACTCTTACGACAGAGTGGAACACAACATGGGCTGAGGGAGAAGTCCTTGAGGGATTGGAAACTACTCAGCAGATCGCGGAAAAGAACAAGGATTTAATTGAGCAGCTATTGAACACCTACGATTCCAAAGTAGCTGTGAAGCTGGAATTCGACCCGTCAACCCGTGGCATATCTATTGTTTAAGGAGGGAGAATTATGGCACTGAAAGCAGAAGACGTATTGGCGATTGTCAATGAAAAAATAAAGAATCCTGTCACTCAAGAACAAGTGACAACAGCTGTCAACGAGTATCTCAAAGAAAATCCAGTTACCGCAGGAACAGCAACATACAACCCAGAGACAAGAGGAATCACGATTGAGTAAGGAGGTACGACATGGCAACGAGTGATATTGGAAAAGGTGCATTTTTAAATGTAAAGAACAAAGACACGGGTGAAATCGAAAAGAAAACCCTGATTCCTCCGGCTCCTTCTGATGGTGATTTGGGTGGAATTTCGGAAGAAGAGTTGGCGCAGATCACAACAAACAAAGAAAAAATCAGTTCACTAAATGTGGAACTTATAGACGGAAGAACGGATGTAGATGGAGAAGTTCATAAAAACATTGGAGATGCCATGAGAGGTCAGACAAGAAAACTAAGAGAAAATCTCGTTGTCCGTCAGAAAGAACAGCCAACAGACCCGAACAATAATGTATGGATCTCAGATGAAGATGATGAGGTGGAAGTGCCGGATATGGGGGAATTTAATTCTCTCAAGGAAGATATGGACTACCAAGTTGATAAGTTTAGTATTATCAAATTTTTAGATAAAGTAATCTTATCAGGTAAATTAATAAAAACAGATGGAACGATTGACACAGTAGGTGGAGCATATAACCTAGTTAAAGTAAATGTGTTAAATGAACCAAGAATACACGTTAAAGGCAATATTCTTCAAAAAGCTGGGGCATCCTATGAATATGTTTCATATGCTTTTGTTGACAATTCTGGCACTGTGATTGATTACACTGAATTTGATACTGAAAAAAGTGTTGACGAATGGTTGGAGTGTCCTAATAATTCAGCGTATGTTCTATTTAGTGTTGAAACAAATTCGCTTAATGACTTTGAATTATACTTATACAGTTCAACCAGTGAAGAACTTGATAAAAAAGAAAATAAATCATCTGTGCAAAATATTAAGGATGATATTTCTTTGATTGATTCTGTCAAAAAATATCTCATAAGTGGAAACACGAAAGTTGATTATAATTTCGTTGTTGGTGAGACGTTTAAAGATTTCAGAACAAAAGTTCATAACATTATCAAAAATTTCAAATGCCAATTATATGACGACATTGTTTATCAGTGGCAAATGAAAACAACAAATAATTTCGCACATGAGTATGGTACAAATATTCAATTATCTATTGGACACATTGATGAAAAAGGAAATATTGAATATTATGCACAAAATATTTTAGCATTGACTAATTTTTCCCATCCGAATATGTCAAATGCAAACTATATAAGGATTGATTATACAGACACTTGGAGTAATGTTGCTGATAACCAATCAATAGATTATATCAATATTTTTCAATTAAGCGATGGAGACAATTATAGTGGATTCTTTCTTACAGATTGTAAACCATTGACTAACTACTGGCATAATAAAATAGGCGATAGCATTGGCGATAGTATAACAGGTCAAGGATTTTTTCAGAAATATGTGAAAAACTACTTTGGATTACAGTATTTTTATAATCATGGTATCGGCGGAACGAAAATGAGCGGTGGAACTACTGAACATGGTGATGCTATGTGGATGGATAGCAGAGTAAATGCTTTATCACCATATGCAGATTTTATTACAGTAATGGGCGGTCAGAATGATACTAATGTGGAAATCGGAAATGTCGATATTTCTAACAGTGATACTGATACATATTGTGGTGCTTTTAATGTATTGATTAGCAAACTTTTGTATAAGTATTGTAAATGTACTGGTTATTATTCAGGAATTGATTACAGTGGTATAACACAGATTGATATTGCAAAGTACGTAACTGTTATTCCTATGACACCATTCTATGTTCCTAATACAACATCGCAACTTGAAGAAAAGGCAGATGCTATCAGAAAGCTATCACAGATGTGGTCTTTGAAGATTGCAGATTTAAAATCAGAATGTGGTTCCAACTTTGGTGTTGCTGATATATATTGGGGAACTGATAGAACACATCCGTTAGAGTCATTCCATAGAGATAGGATTGCACCAATTATTATCAGTGTTATGGAAAATAATAAACCTGTTGTATTTAACTAAAGAGGGCATAAAGCAAAAATTAGGAGAGGCTAATATCTCTCTTTTTCTATGCAAAAATTTAGTAAACCAATTGCAGAAAGGAGAAACCACACATGAGTGTATTCATAAAGAAATCCAAACTAAGAGTAAAAAATGAAGACGGAACAAGTTATACCGGAGTAATGAATGCCATAGCAGAAGAGAGTACAGAAGAATTAATCAAGCAGATCGAAGCAAAAGGAGAGGAAGTAGTAGAAAAGGGAAAGAAGACATTGGAGAGCATTCCAGAGGATTATACAGTGTTGGAAGAGAATGTGGATAAACTAAAGGAAGAGATGGCGAATGTGAAGTCTATCACAGACGCTATTGACGAGAGAATTCTTGAGGCATTCTTTGGGTCAATGAGAAATGGAAAAGTATATCAAACAGAAGTGTATTTGACAGAAACGAATCCAACCTCTGACGGTGTCAAGACTCTTGCTAATGCGAACATGGTATGCGAACCATCAACGGATACCGTAGAGGGCAGAGATGACTATGAGGGCATTGGAATTTTTAACTGGTTTAACTGCAACTACGTGACTGATGATTATGGTCGCAAAATTCCGACAGCAATCGAGGGATGGGGAAACGGTTATAAGAATGATGGATCTGTTGACGTTGGTGTTATTGCAATGACTCCGTACTGGTCGGTTATCGAGAAAAACGGTAAACAGATTTGGACATTATCAGATACTCCGAATGATAATTACGGATTAATTCCGTGGGAAACAGCTAAGAAAGAAGATGGCACTTATGCTTCTTATGTGATTCACAGCAAGTATATCAGCGGACTTGGTATAGATGGACTTCTCAGGTCGTTTTTCAACTCTAAGCCTTTCAGAAACAATTGCTATAACAACATGATTGACAACTATCAGAAGAAAGGTAAGGCTTGCTGGGGTGCTGGAAAAGAAAGAGATATGTATGTCATTCTACACGTTGTAATTAAGTACGCAACAAAGAATGAGCAGAAAATCTTCAAAGGAACAACAAGCTACAGCTTGCAGTTTTCAGCTTCAATTCAGAGAGAAACGAAAGAAACCTACTTCCCACTCACAAATTCACAGGCTTCGCAGATTGTTGTTGGAAGCTATGTGTCTGTTGGGTATGGTTCAAAGAACACTGACAATACGGTAAATAACGACCGTGGACTTGGCACGATTCACCAGTACGCTGACGATGTAAAAGTCCTTAGAATTGAGGATATTGACGAAAATAACAAGGCTGTATATTTAGATGTTGAAGAGGGATTCACGACAACACCAGTAGCGTTAAGCGATACTCTGAATGCACAGATTATGTTGTCCACTATGCATTGGTGGAGTGGAACAACAGATAAGGTAATCGGGAAGCATGACGGTTCAATGGGCTCCAATACAGATGGCAAACATCCATTCCGTGTCATGGGAATTGAATGTTCTGTAGGTGGATACATCGTATATTCGGATTCGGTCATGGTATTTAAGGAAGATTACAGCAAGGACGTATATATTGCTCCTAGAGGTGTCAAACATGTAAAAGATGAAGCGACCATCAAGAGCACATACAAGCTGATTGGAAATATGCCTGGAAATGGCGGAACTGACTGGTGGATTGGCGATATCGGAGTGGACATGGAAACTTGTTCATGGTTCGCCAAAGCTGCCGGAAAGAGCGATTCTCAAGGTTGGGGTGATAGATGTTACGCTGGCAGTAAGAGTACATCTGGAACTCGCGAAGACCTTGGGCGCGGTGGTCTCTGGGATGGGTCGGGTGGCGGCTCGGTGTGCGTGAGTTGCAGGAACGGGCTTGTCGGGGCGTACTGGGCTTGCCTCGGCTGCGATTAAGGAGAGGTCGTCGGGGGGTGAATTTCCTCTAGGAAAGAGGGGCTCTCCCCTAATACGACCGACTAAAATATAAGGACTTACGGCGCACGCGGTAATCTCAGGAATGGGTCGAATGGCGGCTCAGTGTACGTGAATTGCAGGAACAGGCTTGACAGGACGAACTGGAATTACCTCGGCTGAAATTGTTAATTTCTAAATATAAAATCCTTGCGTCGTATTTCGCACTCGCAAAGAGTGTAGTCTGTAAAGACTCTTGGACAGATGCCCGAAATACTTTTTATAGACCTACTGAAACTTTTATTTTTGACGAAAGGAGTAAGGACGGATAGGGTTAGCCTATCTGTCGGGGTTAGTAGCACAAACCGAAAGCCCTTAAAAAGACAATCGATGAAGACGTATTGCAAAACGGTCGATATAACAGATAGAAAACTGATTCAAAAGGCAGTATACAAATGCCTTAAAAAGAAATACAAAAGAAGAGATTCATTGACAATGTTTTCTGAATACACTGGACTTTCGACAGACACTATTAAAGGAATGTTCAATGAGTTCGGATTAAACGGAATGAAACCGATGGTTGAAACAGTGGTTGACGGAGTACGTGAAGAAATCATTCAAGGCAATATTCACTTTCAACCAATATGGTACAAAGAAAAGATTGACGCTTCCAGTCAGAAAGTGCGAAGAATCGGAATTCAGAACATTAAACAGCAAATCTACGATTATATCGCAGTAGAAGCTATGAAAGACTTCTTAAAGCGAATTGGAGAATACCAATGTGCAGCACTGAAAGGCAGAGGTCAATCCTACGGTATCAAAGCAATAAAACGATGGATGAGAAACAAAAATATCAGATACGCTGGTCAATGTGATATCAGCAAATGTTATCCATCAATAGACAGAAACAAATTAATGGAATTTCTTCGGAAATACATTAAGAATGAATCACTACTTGAACTGATAGAAATGTTAATCATGACATTCGACACAGGATTGAGCATTGGTTCATATTTGAGTCAGTATCTTTGCAACCTATTCCTATCTCAAATCTACCATGAAATAGCGGAGAATATGTATCGCATCAGAAAGAAAAGAAGCGGAACAACAGAAAGAATTAATCTTGTGAAACACCAGCTTTTCTTCATGGATGATATTTTGATTCTCGGCACGAATGCAAAAGACATTCACAAGGCTATGAGGCTGATTATTAAGAAAGCGGATGAAATGGGATTGGAAATTAAAGACAGTTGGACGGTATATACAACGGTCGCAAAACGTAAAGATGATGGTCATTTCATTGATATTATGGGTGTCCGCATATACAGACAGCATATCACAATTAGAAGAAGAGTTTTCTTAAGAGTGAGGCGGTCGTACAAGAAAGCACAATCCCTTGTGAAGCAGAGGAAGAAGATTCCAGTATGGCTTGCAAGGAAGTGCATGTCATACAAAGGCATCTTAGACCGCACGGATAGCTACAATATAAAAAGAAGATACAACGCAAACAAAACGATTCAAATATGTAAGGGAGTGATATCACATGAAAGCAAGATTCGACACTACGCAAGAGAGTGTTACTGTTAGACAGATTGACGGAATAGATTATATCTATATCTGTCTGAATGAGAACATCGTGAAAGAGATTCCTGAAGGACAGGAAGAGGGGCAGACTTATCATGAATATGATTATAGGGAAATCTCAGAGCCTACCGGCATTCTCGATTTGGACGATGTAAAAGCTAACCCAGGTAAGTACCTTAACTATGAGAATGAGGTCAGGACGGATACAGAACGTATCGACACATTAGAAGCAACTACAGACGATATCATCTTAATGATGGCTGATTTGATTGGAGGAAAAGCATAATGAAAACATTGAACACACTGAAACTTAAAATCATGGTAAGAGCATTTAGAATCAGACTTAAAAACGGAGAAGAGTTTGATGATATTGCAGCGGATTATCCAGCACTCACAGTAGACGACCTTGAGGCAATTCGTGAGGCACTGGAAAAGTAATGGAATTAGGAAACATGACAATCTCGGAATTGATTGAATTACTGCATGAAATCACTAATGAAATCGAGTCGAGAACGATGGAATTAAGCGGCTAAGAGGTAAATACATGGAAATCAGAGCAAGACCGAAAGGTCTTATTTTTATACTTAAAACAATAATGAAACAGAAGGGAGAATAATCATGACAGAACAGACAGTAAAAGAAATCATTAAGAGTTTCGCTTACGGACTTTCAGCGAAAAAAATCTCGGACAACGAAGGTACATCACTGGAAACTATGGAGAAATTTGCAGAGGAACACGCAGCGGAGATTGAACAGAAGAAAGCAGAACTGAAAGAAGGTGGCTGGTATGAGTAAACTTATCATTGATGTTAGCTATCATAACGGAGTTATCAACTGGGAAAGAGTCAAAGCGTCTGGTTGTGCCGGAGCTATCCTTAGATGCGGATATGGAGACAATATCGCATCACAGGATGACAAACAGTGGATTCGTAACCTTGCTGAATGTGAAAGACTTGGAATTCCGGTAGGAGTCTATCTGTATAGTTATGCGACTTGTGACAGACAGGCTAAATCAGAGCTTGAGCATATTCTCAGATTGATTAAAGGTCATACCTTCCAGTTGCCTATCTTCATTGATGTGGAAGAGCCGGGAACGCAGAACTATGCTCCTAGATGCTGTGAGATCGTCTGCGAAGGACTTAAAGCAGCTGGATATACCCCGGGAATCTACGCGTCCTTAAGCTGGTTTAACAACTATCTTGGCAGTGTCCGTGGCAAATACATCGAATGGATGGCAAGATACAAGAATCTTCCGGAAGATACATACAAAGGTCAGTATGCTATCTGGCAGTATTCTTCTGATGGACAGGTAGATGGAGTCAGTGGAAGAGTAGATGTCAACCATTGTTATATGGAATTTGGTGGAAGTGCTACACCAGTAACACCGTCAGCACCATCTAAGCCGGTAGAAAAGAAAGACTTAGGACGGGTCGATATTACATATCAGGCTTATACAACTAAGTGGTGGCCGGCAGTAACGAACAAAGCGGATTGGGCTGGAAAAGGTGACGATGTGCCAATCAAGTGGCTTGCCATTAAAGTAAGCAAAGGAAGTATTCGCTGTCGAGTATACACAAGAAAGAATGGTTGGTTGCCATATCTCACATTCGGCAACAGCTATAACCTGAATGACAAGGTAAATGGAATCCTCGGAGACGGTTCGGAGATTCTTGCGGTAGAGCTGTACTACATTACGCCGGATGGATATAAGTACAAGATGGTTCACTACAGAGTTTCTGTACAGAATAACAAGAACTTCTACGCAGATCAGGTCGATACACTGAAAGCAAGTGGCATGGACGGATACGCCGGAGACAAATACAGATTCATTGACAAGTTCCAGGCTTGGATTGAGTAAGACTGCAACTGTTCTAAAAAGCAAAAATCCCGGGTGAAATTCCCGGGTTCTTTTTATTTCTTTTTATTGTTATTCTTTCTTGTTTGACCAGTCATTGTGTAACCGTTCTTACTTTCGCATGCGGCTTCACGACCTCTTTGCAAAGCAATATTCAAAGAAGCAAGGTCAGGCATTATATTATCTTCATTGGCAAGCTCACCTCTTGCTTTTTCCATAAGGAAGTTGTCGTAAACAGCTTGACAGATATTAACTCTCGACCGCATAGAGCAGTGATTGTTAGCTGTCAGCATATTCAACTGCTCGTGCCATGAAGAGCCAGTATCTCCGAACATACAGTAAGCCATTTGACGAATATCTCGCTCAGTGTAGTTTGCGTTTATGTAAGCATGAATACAGTCAACCATCTTTTCGATTTCTGCATCTTTTTCAATAGTTAAGAATTTGTCCGGGTATCGGTAGCTGAGAATGTACTTTTCCATGTTTAATCCTAGCACCGAAAACCATTTCTCAAGTGTTCTGTAACCTGGCTCACCTATTCCAGACTCCCAGTTCTGAATTGTAGTGACTGACTTTCCGAGAGCTTGAGCCATTTGCTTTCTTGTTTTTCCGGCATCTGTTCTTGATTTTGCAAGCATGTTGCCAAAATTCTGTGCTCTTTCAATCTCAGATGACATAAAAAATTTTACCTCCTTTTTGCCATTTCGCAACCAAAAAATTGTGTGTCCAATCCCAAAAAATAAAGACATAATATTTTACGTCTATTTTTCACGGATGCGAATAAAAAATTTAATGCATAATTATAAAAATTTTAGTAAGTACTTTTTCCCCCGTTTCCGCTATAATAAAAACAAATTTTAAAAACGGAGGGCAAACACATGAAAGAATTTTTAAACACTATTGCATACTTATTATCTGTGAGACCGATTATTGGTGAAACTGAGTACATGAGACAGTTGTCCTCATATGTTGGAACGATTGTCCCGGAGTCAAAGTCAGACCAATTTGACCGATTTCCTCTTGCATCTTACACCAGTGCTGACAATCTTGCAAGTGATATTTTCAAATTTATTAATGATTAATTCTTAACAAGTACTATTAAATTCTCTTATAGCAGTTTTAGGAGGGGGTTTCTATGAAGTATAGAGACGTAAAAGAATATTATAGAATAACAATTATCGAATACACGAATGAAATAGAAAATGAAAGTAATTTGAAAACGTTGTTCCATTTTGCCAAAGTATGTTTTGAAGAGGAAAAAAGAAAGGAGACGTAAGTCTCCTTTCCTCACTTCTTTGAAATAAACGTTTTATAGAAGTTACAAAAAAGTTTTTTCTTGTCATCATCCATATAATAGTAGTCCATTACCATATTCACAAAATCTTTATCAGTTTGAACAATTCTCTGAACAATTTTTAGAAATTCGTCTAACGCTTCATCTTCTATATATGGATGATCGTCTGTTAGCTGAGTTGTTAAAACTCTAAAATAATCAGCAATCGCTTGAATCTTACCAGCTTTAGGAAGAATCTTTCCTTTACACCATGTATTAAATGTTGTATAAGAAAATCCCAACTCTTCGGCTACTTCTTTTTGTTGTTTCCCACTCTTAGTAATGTAGTAATTCAAGTTCTTAGCAAATATCCTCTTTTGCTCTTCATCGGTATATGCCATTCTCACACCTCCTCCCTTGCATTGAATATAGTAACACACAATCCTAAAAAATTCAATACAAATCCTAGAAATTTCAATCTTCGTATTGACAATCCAAAAAAATAGGATTATAGTATAATCACAGAAACAAATGAAAGGAGGAAAACGAAATGTTTGATACTTACAAAGTACCTAGAATTTCTATCGCAGCTTGTAGAGTCAACGCAAGAATGAAACAGAAAGAATTCGCTGAAAAACTGGGAGTTTCAATATCTACAGTAACTAACTGGGAACTTGGGAAAACAGAACCAGATTTAAGCCAGCTTAGAATTATCAGTGAAATTTCTGGAATTCCTATGGATTTTATTTTTGTGCAAAGAGTATCCTAAAATTTAGGATTTGAAAACAGAGAAAGGAGATAGGATGAACGAATTACTAAAAATCAATTTTGAAACAGAGGAACCAACAGTATCAGTTTCTGATATTTGGAAAGTCCTCGATCAATGCAATGATTTTACTCAGTTTTTTATTGCCAGTAGCGAAATGAAATTAAAATTCGATCGCGAAGAATTGAAAATTCTTATCGAGGCACTGAGAAAATATTACTCCAAGTATGGAGTTGAAAGCATCACTTACTTAATTGATTCAATTCATGCAGAAATGGCATTACCATGCAATAGCCTAGAAGCAAGAAAGTTTTCTGAATCGGCTATGAGAAAGGAAATACTTAATAACTTTGGCGAGATATTTCCTGACTTTATCAATGTTGAAACAGAAAAAAGCGTTAACGGTATTGGTAGAATTGATATTTATGCTGAGGAGAATGGAAGACCAGTAATCATAGAATTGAAAATCAATAAGAAAAATCCGAATCAGCAGTTACTGTCGTATGGAGCGGCATTTAAAAACCCGATTCTTATTGGAATAACAGAACTTCCATTAGATGAAAAACAAAGAATTTCCGGCATTAAATATTATTCGCTATCAGAGCTAAAGGAGGGAATCGACAATTGGATAATTTAGCAGAAATCAGAATTGACATATTAGATGATAAATTTGTTGTCGATAGCAGATCAGTGGCTATTAACTTTAAAAAAAGACACGATAACGTATTGAGAGACATTGAAAATATAAGAAAAGATGTCCTCAATTTTGAGGAGATGTTTATTGAAAGCTATATACCAGATAGCTACGGAAGACAGCAAAGAATCTATTTGATGAACCGTGATGGATTTTCACTTTTGGCAATGGGATTTACCGGAAAAGAAGCTCTTAGTTGGAAACTTAAATACATAGAAGCGTTCAATAAGATGGAAAAAGCCTGGAACACACCAGAGCAGATTATGGCTAGGGCGCTCAAGATGGCAAGTCAGTCAATCGAATCCCTGAAAGACAGATGCAAATTTCTTGGAGATCAGGTTATTGAACAGCAGCAGATTATCACTGAATTGCAGCCAAAAGCAAATTATGTAGACAAGATTCTTCAATCGAAGTCGCTGGTAACTATCACGCAGATTGCAAAAGACTACGGAATGAGTGGAAGAAAGTTTAATCAGATTCTTAAGGAATTAAAAATTCAATACAAGGTCGGTGGTCAATGGGTTCTATATTCCAAATATCAAAATAATGGATATGTTCACAGCCGGACGATTGATATTACAAGGACTGATGGAAGACCTGATGTTGCAATGCAGACTGAATGGTCACAGAAAGGTCGCCTATTTCTTTACGAAGAATTGAAAAAACATGGTTATGTTCCGGTGATTGAGCAGGCAGCGTGAGTTGGTACTGACGAAGAGAGGTGAAAGCAATGAAGAAAAAGATTGTCGATAAGAGAATTAATGGAGATTCCGAAGAACTTCACGCACTGAAAGGGTTCAAGGTCTTATCTGTTGGTAACGGAACAATCGGAGAAGAGTGTGCGTTGAGAATCATGCTGATGAATGAGAACAACGTTGCTGTTGATTTAAGCATCACAGAAGACGGAGCGTACCTCAGCGATTTCTACGCACTGACAGAGGACATGATTCCTCGTAACTAAGAGGATAAATAAATGTTAGATGTAATTGATATCAAAAGGAAGAAGCTTGAAGTAATTGATATCCGAAGAGAACTCCCAGCTATGGAAGAAGATGAATATGACGATGACCTGACACCATTTCTTGTAGGAGTTATATCAGTAGTAATCCCACTGCTTATGACAGCGTTATGGGCGATATGCGGATATTAAAAAGAGTGCCATAACAAAGGCGGCAACCTTCTGGCACTCTCGGCTATAAAACCAACTTAATAATAGCATAGGAGGAGAAATGAAACAACCAAAGAAACTTTCATTGTGGCAAAAGAAGTGTTTAGCAGCACATTATCTGAACGCCAAAGACTGGATGCTTCTTGAGGAAACAGAATTCTACTTGAAGATTATCAATAAGTACACGAACAAGACGAAGAGCATTGATAAATTTAGGAGATGAACCATGAAAACAAGAGGACTTACCGAAGAAGAATCAGAGATCGTGTCTGCCACTGGATTAAAACCGGAAGAATGGGAGTGTGCATTAGAAGATTTTGCATACTTACATATAATAAGGAAGAATTGCAAAAACAGAGCAATTATTGACAAAGAGAAAGGAGTGCTTATTCGATTTGTATAAATGTGATGATGACTTTGAACCAGAAGAGCCTGATGTAGAATGCACTTGTTGCGGATGCAAAATCGATGACGGAGATTACATGTATTGCATATCAGGAGAGATATTATGTGAGGATTGTTTAAACGATCAGTATAGGAGGATTGTATGAACGAGATTGTAAAAGTAACTATTCCAGTAAATGAACTTATGGAGTTGTTGAGAAGAGAAGCAGAATTGGAATCAATAAAAAAACATCTTGAAATTGAAATGGCAGCAGACACAACAAAATATATTGATAAAAGCGTAGTTGAGAGAATCTGTTCTTTGAAAGAAACTGATGCTTGGAAAGACAAGGAGGTTGTATTCTGATGGCTGGATTATCAATTCCACAAAGCGAATATAGAGCGCATCCGGCAATCAGTAAATCAGACTTGTTCAAGATTACAAAGTCTCCACTTCATTTTAAATGGTCAATGGAGAACAAGGAAGAAAAAACAGCAGCACTCGTATTTGGAAGTGCGTGCCACAAGTATATTCTTGAGCGTGATGATTTTGGCAGTGAATTTGCTGTTGCTTTGAACGTGGACAGGAGAACTAAAGCCGGAAAAGAAGAATATGCGAAGTGGCTAGAAGAAAATGAGGGGAAAGACGTGGTTTCTTCTGATGACATGGAGAAAATAAAAACCATGGCAGAAGTGATCGATTCCAACAAGTTTGCAAAGAGACTTCTTTCAGGTGAACATGAAAAGTCATTTTTCTGGACTGATGAACAGACAGGAGAAGAGTGTAAGTGCAGACCGGATGATATTACCATTATTGGAAATCAGCATATCCTTGTTGACTATAAAACCACGGACAACGCAGAAACAGAAGCTTTCAGAGCAACGGCTATCAAATATGGATATGATCTGCAAGCCGGAATGTACTGCGAGGGGTACAAAGCGAATACTGGTGAAGATGCGATATTCATTTTCGTGGCACAGGAAAAGAAACCGCCGTATGCGATCAACATTCTTCAAGCTGATGAATACATGATGATTGAGGGAAAGAATCTATTTCACGATTTGATGGAAATATACCATAACTGCAAGGTTACTGACAATTGGTATGGATACATGGGCGAAACCGGGGACGTACAGAGTCTTGGATTGCCAAAATGGTTACAGAAAGAATTTGAATAGGAGGATAAACAACTATGTCAAACAATGAAGTAAAAGAGTATCAGGTAGGAGTACCTACAATTCCACTGGCTGATACATCAAAAATAAATCAGGGAACCGTTGCTATTGAGTCGAGCAGAGCAATGGTAGAAGCACAGGGAAAGCTTCTGTTGGCGAAACAGTTTCCTAGAAACTACACACAGTCTTACACCAAGGCGATTGAAGCGTGTCAGCGTAAAGGATTTGCAGAAAGTGCATTCTATTCTTATCCAAGAGGAAAAGAGACTGTGACAGGAGTTACGATCAGATTTGCTGAGGAGCTTGCTCGCTGCTACGGAAACATGGATTACGGTATTAAAGAGCTTTCACACGAAGATGGACGTTCTGAAATGCAGGCTTACGCATGGGATTTGGAGACGAACACTATTTCCAGTCAGAACTTTACCGTTGAGCATATCAGAGAGACACGGTACGGGAATAACAAGCTCACATCTCAGCGTGATATCTATGAGAAGACCGCAAACGATGGAGCAAGAAGACTCAGAAGCCGTATCCTTGCGATTTTGCCACCTGACCTTATTGAAAACTGTATCAATGAGTGCAAGAAGACTCTCAGGGGAGAAGAGAGCTTACCACTGTCTGACAGAGTAAGAACACTGGTTGCGTACTTTTCGAAGAAAGGCGTGACACAGGAAATGATTGAGAAACGTCTGAACCACAAGGTTGAAACAATGACTTCTGATGAACTTGTTGAATATACCGGAATCTATAACGGTCTGATTCACAAAGAAACAACAGTCTCAGATTGGTTCGAGCAACCGAAGACAGCAAGTCAGATTTCAGAGCTGATGAAAGAGGAAGAAGAGAACGAGAAAAAGGGTGATAAGTAATGGAATATCATGTGACTGTTAAAGGGTTTAAAAGCGGATTAAATGAGCTTTTGGGTGGAAGAATGTACGATCACCGGACAAAGAAGTATCGAAATTCTGAAAAGAGCAAGAATGATGCGATATGTGCTAAGTACATTAAATTGAGCAAGGATTTGCGCGGAGTAAAAATTGATAGGCCTGTAATTATTCACTACGAATTTTATTGTGAGAATAAGATGCATGACAGAATGAACGTTGCGTCAGCTTTTATAAAATCATTTGAAGATGCTTTACAGAAGTGCAGAGTCCTCAAAAATGATGGCTGGGATGATGTACTCACTCCAACACTATCATTTGATATTGACAAGCAGAAACCGAGAGTAGAAGTGACAATTGAAGAGGTAGAAGAATGAACAATGTAAGTTTAGTTGGTAGACTTGTCCGTGATCCGGAAGTGAGATATGGACAAAATGAAAGCGTTTCAGTAGCAAAGTTTTCACTGGCAGTTGAAAGGCGTTTTAAAAGAGACGGTGAGCCTACAGTTGATTTTATCAATTGTACAGTATTTGGGAAATCAGCAGAATTCACAGAGAAATATTTCCGAAAAGGAATGAGAGTTGCGATTACTGGAAGAATTCAGACTGGCAGTTACAAGAACAAAGATGGACAGACTGTTTTTACGACAGAGATTATCGTAGAGTCACAGGAAATCGCTCAGAGTAAATCAGAGAGTAATGAAAGTTCCACTGCTAGCAATGCAGAAGCTGGAAAATCACCATACGGTTCTAGCGGAGACGATTTTATGTCTATTCCTGAAGGTGCTGAAGATGAACTCCCGTTCTCATAAGCCGAAAAAGTGTTGCCATCCAAATTGTTTTAATTGTCCGTATGCCGATTGTATATGGGACGAACTTACGTCAAGCGATATGTCAGAGACTAATAATCGAGACTATCAATTTTACGAAGAGTCAACAGGTGAAAAGTATCATAAAGGTACGGACAATGAATACAGAGCAGAAAGAGAAAAGCTGTACAGGAAAGAGCATCCGGTCAAAAGAGATCGTTCTGAATACAATAAACAATATTATCTGAAGAATAAGGAAAGGATTAAAAAGAATCGTTCCAGTTCTTATGACACTGATTGCAATACCAAAAAATGTAAAAAGTGGAGAAAATCTCACATGGAACACAAGAAAGAATATGACAGAAAGAGATATTTACAAAGAAAGGCAGAATTAAAGCCAGGGGGAGCTTGATTTGGGAGAGAGAAGAATGTTTACGAAAAGAATCACAGAATCAGATGAATTTTTGGGAATGCCTAGCAGCTCTCAGATGCTTTACTTCCATCTTTCGATGAATGCTGACGATGATGGATTTGTCAGCAATCCACGGAAGATTCAGAGAATGTGTGGTGCTTCAAATGATGATTATGACTTGTTAATTATGAAGAGATTCATTCTGACGTTTGAAAGTGGTGTTATCGTAATCAAGCATTGGAGAATGCATAACTACATTCAATCTGACCGATACAAGCCAACTGATTGCATTGACGAAAAGAAAATGCTTGGGTTGAAAAAGAACAAGGCTTACACTCTTGATGAATCTCAGATGGATAAGAGATGCATCCCGGCAACTGAAAAGATTACATCTGATAGAGAAATCGAACAAATTGAGGAAACAAGCAGTCAGATTGAGTCAATCAAAGAAATCATATCGTACTTGAATATGAGAACCGGAGCAAGATACAGATATCAAACTCAAAGCACTCAGAAGCATATTAGAGCAAGACTGAATGAACATTTCACTGTTGATGATTTCAAGGCAGTGATTGACAAGAAATACGCTGAGTGGAACGGTACGAACATGAGCAAGTTTTTGAGACCAGAGACATTGTTCGGTACTAAATTTGAGAGTTACTTAAATCAGAGTGTATCTACTGCAAATTCTGCCAATGGAAAGATTTCTGAATGGAGTGAGTTACGGACATGACAAAAAATGAAACAATTCAAATCATAATGATGATTCAAGCCACGTATCCTCAATGGGATGTGCAAGACAAGCAATACACCGTCAATATGTGGCAGAAGATATTCGAAGAAGAAGAATACAGCGTTGTTGAACAAGCTTTAATGGCTTATATCAGATCAGACACAAAAGGTTTTGCACCAGTCCCAGGACAATTAATGGAGAAGATTCAGTTCATTACTCAACCAAAACAGATGAACGAAGTAGAAGCGTGGTCGCTTGTCAGCAAAGCACTCAAAAGATGCGGGTATTATGCTGATGAAGAATTTGAGAAACTTCCGAAGCTTGTTCAGAAAGCAGTTGGCAGCCCTAGTCAGTTAAGAACATGGGCAATTGACAAAAATTACAATGAACAGGTAGCTAGCTCAAACTTCATGCGATCTTACCGAGAAGAAGTGAGAAACGAAACACTGTTCGGTAAGATGAGTTTAGTTATCAGAAATGCCATTACAGATAACAGAAATGTTGGAATGATTGAAGAGAAAGGATAGAGAATATGAGTGAAGCTATTAAATCATACAAAGGATTCAACAAAGACATGACTTGCAGAGGTTTTCAGTATGAGGAAGGTAAAGAATATGAAGAAAGCAATGCATTAGTTTGTGAAAATGGATTCCATGCTTGTGAATATCCGTTGGATTGCCTTAGTTATTACAGTCCTTCGGAAAGTGTATATCATGAAGTTGAACAGAGTGGAAAGCTTTCGAAAGAATCAGACGATACAAAAGTTGCATCAACAAAAATTAAAATTGGTGCAAAACTTAGTATTGCAGGATTAGTAGAAGCGGCTATTGAATATACGAAAGAAAGAGTCAAACAAGAAGAGGATTCCGATGGAGACTACGGAGCATCCTCAGCGACAGGAGACTACGGAGCATCCTCAGCGACAGGATACAAAGGAGCATCCTCAGCAGAAATCCCTAACTCTGTCGCTGTGGCTTGGGGATATAAAGGAAAAGCAAAAGGCGTGAAAGGCTCGTTCCTTGTCCTTGCAGACTGGAAGTGTAAAGGAAAAGAATTAGATAACTATTATAAAGAAGATATGTGGGAACTCAAAGATGCTGTGATGGTTCGTGTTGACGGAGAAACAATCAAAGAAGATACATGGTACACGATGGTTGACGGAAAAGTTGTTAATGAGGAGAAGTGTAATGAGATATAAAGTTGGAGACAAGGTAAGAGTTAGGAGAGACTTGGAAACTGCGGTGATGTATGGTGTTTTATGTGCAACTTATGAAATGTTAAAGGAAAAAATTGTAACGATTAAATCCGTTCATGATGGTTACTACAAAGTTGTAGAAGATGACTATAAGTGGACAGACGAAATGTTTGAAGGCTTGGCAGAGGAAGAACTGACAGCGGAAGAAGCAACTAAGATTTTAGGTGAAATTTGTTGTGGAAACGAATCATGTGGTGGATGTCCTAGATGTGGAACGAAAGCATATCTTTCAAGAGATGTGGTAGACGGATTTTATTTCGGATGGTCGGCTGGCTGTCCGAGATACTGCCACTACGATGGAATACACGGAACAACAATAGATACGTCCGAGAAAGATTGCTATGCGGTACACGGAGCGAATTCCAAAGAGGAAGCTATTGAGATATGGAATAATCGTGTTGAGCATCTGAGAGAACTCGATCAACAGATAGGTTATGAGAAAATCTTCGAAGAAATGCAAATAAATTCATTGAGATAAAAGCGAAGAGATTCGAAGATGAAGGAGAAAAAAATGGAAAATAAAGAGCAGACAAATGCTTGTTACGGCTGTTTCGGAGCTGCAAATGGAGACTGTGATGAGTGTACTAGGAATAGGAGAGATAAAGAAATGACGAACAGGGAAAAATATTCAAAAGAGATTTTAGATATTGCGTGTAGTGGTGATAAATTAGCAATGAGAAAAGCTGACAAGCGTTTAACAGGATGCAGTAAGTTAGAGTGTAATGGTTGTTGTTTCTCCGGTACTGGTAGATGCAGTGAAGTTATACAAAAATGGGCAGAATCTGAGTATATCGAGAGCCCAGTTATTAGCAAAGCGGATAGAGCGTTTTTGGAGTATCTTAACGGTAAAATTAAGTATATCACAAGAGATGGCGCCGGGGAGTTGTACGCATACAGTGCGAAGCCGTGCAAAGAACGCGGAGCTTGGATGCCACAAACGGGCGAATTTTTCAATCTAGATTTTTATTTTAGTGCAGATTTTCCAATGGTCAAATGGTCAGACTCCGAACCGTGGCTTATCGAGGATCTGAAAAAGTTGGAGGTGGTTGAGGAATATGGGATTGATTAAAGAATATGCATTTTGTGGTCTTGTTCTTGCGTTGGCATATGGGTTAGAAGATATGTTTTGGGAACATGGGTTACACGGAACGAAAATTAATATACCCTTTGTGGTGGCAGTAATAATCTGCATCATAATTATAGGTTGTTCTTTCTTGGCATAGGAGACAGACTATGACAATCCTGAACTGCTAGAAGAGGAGGATGTGCATGGAACAGATTAAGCTAGGCTTGAGAATCGCAAGCATTGTGGTTGGGATAATCGGTTATAGTGCGATATGGATGTGGATGATTAATAATCGCCGGGACGAAAAAAGTGAACTTGCGTGGGTATTATGGAAATGCTTTCATGCAATTGTGATTGCACTTGCGTTTCTTTGGGCGTGGTTTTAGGAGAAGATTATATTAGAAGATAAGGAGAATAGCAATGGCAAAGATATTTAAAGTAAGCGGATATATGATTGATACGGACAATTTTCATAGATTAGGCGAAATAGAAAGCGGTATTAATTATGCTCTTGATGGTATGATACATCAGCATGTCCACATAGAAGAAGCGGATATAGGAGAGTGGGATGATGAAAGCCCACTTAACTATGATAATTGCGACCTTGCGGATTGCGAGAAATACTTCAAGAGAAAAGTTCCAGTAGATAATGATAGAAATGTTATTGCAGGACAGATCTACAAGCATTTCAAAGGACATACAGTTAAAGTTCTACATATCAGCCAGGACACAGAATCACCAGGGCAGTTCTATGTAGTCTACGAATGTGAGGATGGAGCTATTTGGAGTAGACCTTATGGAATGTTCGTGAGCGAGGTTGACCACGTGAAATATCCAGATGTGAAGCAGAAATACAGATTTGAGTTAATGGAGTGATGAACAGTGAAAAGAAGTACAGACAGAAGAAGATGTCCAGCAGAGATTAAAGCAAATCCGAAAAAGCATTAATTGTGAGAGGAGCGATTATTATGACAAACGGAGATAAAATCCGATCAATGTCCGACATGGAGCTGTCAAGAGAACTCTGCAAGGTTGCCGGAGTATGCTCTGAATGTCTTGTACAAGATATGTGCGACAAGGGACATACTGGATTTGAACAATGGTTGAAAGAAGAGGTAAACGAAGATGAATAAAGGATCAAAATCAATGAAGTTCCGTGGAGATATTAAACACGGAAAGCTTGCGAGTAGTGCACCTAGCGTAAAAGCTGTTAGACGTTTCAGAACCAAACCATATGAAGCAGCTAACCTTATGAAGAAACAAGGGGAGTATTTAAGCGAGTTGCCACATGAGTGAATAGAACGTATGGGAGTGGATTTGAGCCGGGACATAGTGGTTTAGCCACTCCCTTGAAAGAGGGAAGGATATATGAGAACACGTTTTCACAAATTGTATAGATGCGAGTTGGATTTTTTGATTGAGAATTGCAATTTCACAGAGGATGAAAAAGTATTGATTTCTATGGCAAGTCAGCAGAAATCAGATCAGGAAATTGCAAGCAAACTAAATATAAGCACTTCGTCTGTGACAAAGCGTAAGAAGAAAGTTAACAAAAAAGTTTTGGATTTTTTAGAAAAAGGTGATTACATGACAACTGTTTATGTTAATGGAGAACGTGTAAAAAAAGAAGAGCTTGATAAAATTGAGATTCACATGGAAAATGTTAAGAAAATTCTATCCGAGAAATTGACTAAAAATGACTAACGGTTTAGAATTGACTTAGGGTGAAAACTTGGTCAATTCTTTTTGAAGGAGAATTGATTATGGGAAAAATGAATGTAGCTTACATGAGAGTTTCAACAGAAGCTCAGACAGAAAAGTACGGATTAGACGTGCAAAGGGACAAGATTCAGGACTTGGCTGACAAGAATAATGCAAAAATTGAAAGGTGGTATGTTGACGGAGGATATTCTGGAAGTAATATTGACAGACCAGAAATGCAGAGACTTCTTGATGATGCAAGAGACGGAAAAATTTCTTCGGTGTATGTATACAAACTTGACCGAATGAGCCGAGATGCGATTGACACACTTACTCTTCTTTACCGGACACTTCCAAAATACGGAGTAAAGATAGAATCTGTTACAGAAGAACTTAGATTTGAAACACCCATGGATAAAGTAATGGTCGGCGTAAATGCCATTATGGGGCAGTATGAAAGAGAAGTCATATATATGAGAACTCGTGCCGGGATGGTCGAAAGAGTCAAGAAAGGCTTGTGGATGGGAGGCGGGAATCAACCATACGGATATTACTACGACAGAAACGATGGAATACTTCATCCAAAAGAAGACGAAGCTGAAAACGTCAGAAGAATGTTTGAGATGTATAACAGCGGAATGTCTTGCAGAAGCATATCCGAAATTCTCGGAATAAAATGTGAAAAGGTTGTAAGAGATGTTTTGAGGAGAAAATCTAATATTGGATACATTGAGTATAACGGAGTGCTATACAAAGGACTGCACGAGCCAATTGTTGATGAAGATGTGTTTTGGAATACTCAAGAGCTTATAGAGCGGAGATCAAACAACTATTACCTTGCCAATAAACATATTCTTTCAGGACTATGCTTTTGCGGAAAGTGCGGCGCCAAGATGAGATACAAAATGTGGGGCAGTTACTTTATCCTTGAGTGTTATTCCAGAGAGGGAACAAAAAAGAACATGGTGAAATCAAGTCACTGTGATAACAAAAGGAATAAAGCTTCATATATTGAAAAAGAAGTCACTGACTGTTTCAAGAAGTTTATCATCAATGTCGAGCCAAACTCAGACAGATCAGAAAATAAAGAACTTGTTAAGAACGAGATAAAAAAGTCGAATGAGAAGTTGAAAAGATTGTATCTTCTGTATTCTGATAGCGGAAATGATGTCCTTTTTGGAGTAATAAAAGATGAAGAAAAGCGATTAAATTCCTTAAAAGTAAAATTAGAGGATGAAATCCGAAGAGAAAACTCAAATAAGGAATCGAAAATCAAAAGAATAAGAAAAATGTCTGACATATGGGACGAACTTGACACTCAAGAGAAGAATAAAATTCTCAAGGAGTGTATTGAAAAGATTATTATTACGGATGATGATATAGAAATAAGATTTAATATCGAATAATTTTCTCCTACGGAATATCATTCCAATGATATCAGGAGAAATCCGGCGTTTTTTGAGAGATGACGGGATGATAAAAGTCAGCCGTTCATTGAGAGAGCTGTCCTATAAGAGTCTGCAGGCGAGAGAAAAGATGACCAGGATACTCGGGAGAGAACCGACATTGAAAGAATTATCAGAAGAGCTTCAGATAGATTGTGAGGAGATCGTCCAGGCAATGGAGTCGTCAGTGGAGGTAGAATCCATATATAAGCCGATCCATCAGAAGGAGGGAAGCGAGATTCTTCTGATGGATAAGCTGGAAGAAAAAGACAGGCAGGAAGAAAAGGTTCTTGATCGGATTGTATTAAAAGAAGTACTGGAAACACTTGAAGCGAAGGAACGGACGATCATTTATCTGAGATATTTTGCAGGAAAGACGCAGGCTGAGATAGGAAAGAAAATGGGAATGTCTCAGGTGCAGGTGTCAAGGACAGAAAAAAAGGTGCTGGAGCGGATGCGGAAAGAAATGAAGCGGTAGAGTTTACCATCTTTTCCAAAAAAACAATCCCGCTCCGATTCCTTTCCCTAATGCAACCATTACCACAAACACAGCGAGATACCGGACAATCCTTGCCCGTCTCATAAAAATGGGAAATACATTCAAAATTTCTGCAAGTGCCATTGCCCAGCAACCAACAAAAATCCCTCCGAAAAGTCCATAAATTGCAAGAAATATCATCTTTCCAGGAAGATTAACTTCAAAAATCTGAAACAGGTTTCCGAGGATCGCACCGGCTGCTACCATATCTTCATAAATTAAAATATGATTGCCGGTATGGGTACGATCTGCAAAATCTGAGATCACACCAAGTTCCACAATGAAAGAAAAGACACCGCCAGCTACTATCATTCCGGCACTTAAACCAAGCAATGCCAGGAAAATTATCTGTAACAAGTTCATTTTCCGACCTCCAGTTCTTTCTTTTGCCGTGCTGCATTTTCCACCAGAGTTGTCTGGATATCATTTTCATAAAGACGCATTTGTATTTCCATCGGTGTAGGATCTACTGTAAAGCGTTTCTTACCAAAGTGATTAAAAAATATCAGAATCCCGATTGCAAGCCCTATGGAATACGTGACTTCCAGAACAGAAAAACCATCTGTCTTCTTTCCCATGATCAGTTCATAAATCTGACCAAATAGCTTCGTTACCCCAACATCATTATTGAATGCCATGATCGAGAAGGCAGATCCAAAGAAAATCACTGCGGATACCAGCACTACTTTTAAAATGTGCCAGAGAAGAGGTGGTGTTTTCTGGTTTTCATAAGTAACGATAATATCTGTTTCGCCCAGATTCTGAATCTCCAGCCGGGGATACTGTTCATGAATACAGGCAATGATTTTCAACACGGAAATTACATAGCGCTGTTCTTTTTCCTCCCGGATCTTCAAAATCCGCAAAGTTTTTACTTTCATCAGGATGGTCTTGTCTGAACACTCCATATTCAGGAGGTCTCCTAACATGACGTTTTGCTTTGATACCTCAACATTCCTGTCTGCTTTGAGATAAAGAGTTGTTGATTCAGATGCCATGGACGATCACCTCCAGTTTCTTATCCGGAGCAGAATATTTGTTACTGTTCACACGATGTGCGACCAGCAACGCATCTCGCCATTTTAAATCG